>ERZ506979.273-NODE-273-length-38510-cov-5.779795_pt1 | contig 38510 bp, 33 predicted proteins | sample MGYA00512887_ERZ506979 | MGnify/ENA metagenome assembly ERZ506979 | reverse complement strand
ACATCCTGGGGCTGGAGAAGGTCCCAAGGGTTCGGCTGTTCGCCGATTAAAGTGGCACGCGAGCTGGGTTCAGAACGTCGTGAGACAGTTCGGTCCCTATCCGTCGTGGGCGTAGGAAAATTGAAGAGAGCTATCCTTAGTACGAGAGGACCGGGATGGACACACCAATGGTGTATCTGTTGTCACGCCAGTGGCAGCGCAGAGTAGCTATGTGTGGAAGTGATAAACGCTGAAAGCATCTAAGCGTGAAGCACCCTCTAAGATGAGTTTTCCCATTGTGTAAACAAGTAAAATCCCAGAAAGACTAACTGGTAGATAGGCTAGAAGTGGAAGTGTAGCGATACATTGAGCGGACTAGTACTAATAGATTGAGGTTTTAATCCCAAAAAAAATGCTAATTTGATAAACACATTATCTTGTTTTCAGAGAACAAAAATAATAAAAATAATAAAGAAATATATTGGTGATTATTGCGAAGTGGATCCACCTGTTCCCATCCCGAACACAGAAGTTAAGCACTTCATACGCTGAAGATAGTGAATGCGAAAATAAGTCGTTGCCAATATATTTTTTTTATGTAAATTTTTATTTTTACTTGACTTATCTTTTTTTTTACTATATATTAATGATAATGATTACTATTAAGGAGGTATATTTTGAGAAATACGAGGCAGAAGGAACTAGTTCTAGATATAGTAAATAATAGTTGTGAACATTTAACAGCTTATCAAATATATGATATAGCTAGAAAGACTATTGATAATATATCACTTGGTACTGTATATAGAATTTTAAAGGAATTGTCTGAAAATGATAGAATTATTAAAATTAGTGATAAGGAAATTAATATGGATAGATATGATAATAAAAAATGTAGGCATAATCATTTTATATGTGATTGCTGTCATAAAATTATAGATATATTTGAAGATGTTAATTTTGATATTATGAAGAGTGATATGTTTGTCATAAATGATTATGAAATAAAATATACTGGTATATGTAGTAATTGTTTAGGAAAGGAAGGAAAAAAATAATGGAATTAAAAAATAGTAAAACTTATGAAAATTTACAAAAAGCATTTGCAGGAGAGTCACAAGCAAGAAATAAATATACTTATTTTGCTTCTCGTGCAAGAGAAGAAGGTTATGAACAAATTGCTGCTTTATTTGAAGAAACTGCTCAAAATGAAATGGAACATGCTAAATTATGGTTTAAAGAAATGATGGGTGGTGATTTATTAGATACTTCTCTTAACTTAAAAATGGCTGCTGATGGTGAAAATTACGAATGGACAGACATGTATGCTGAATTTGCTAAAACAGCTAAGGAAGAGGGATTTACAAGATTAGCCTTTTTGTTTGATAGTGTTGCTAAAATTGAAAAGGAACATGAAGAGAGATATTTAAAATTATTAGATAATGTTAAGAATGAATTAGTATTTTCAAAAGATGGAGATAGAATTTGGAAATGTCGTAAATGTGGACATATTGTTATAGGTAAGAAAGCTCCAGAAATGTGTGCTGTATGCGGTGCTAAAAAGGCATTCTTTGAAATAAAGGCTGAAAATTATTAGGAGTGTTATGAAGAAATATAAATGTACAATATGTGGACATATTTATGATGAAGCAGTAGAAGGAGTTAAGTTTGAAGATTTACCTGATGATTGGGTTTGTCCTTTATGTATGGCTCCTAAGAGTATGTTTGTACTAATTGAAGATACTTCTAATGATAATACTGAATTTAATAAATTTTTAGATAATAAGAAAGAAAATAATTCTACTAGTATTGAGTCATATTTAAAAGAATATGAGAGATATAATGATGAATTTGAAAAAAATCTAGATGATATAAGAGAAATGGCTAAAACGGGAAAAAGTATTATTAGTGCTATGGGTACAAGTCAAAAGGTTATTTCATGGTCAGATATTTTAATACTTGGTTGTGGGCTTAATCCTATGCCTCTTTTAGAGTCAGATGAAATATCATTAAAAACAATTATTGGTCATAAAGCTAAAAAGCCTTTGGTAATAGATACGCCTGTATATGTTACACATATGTCTTATGGTGCTTTATCAAAAGAGGCTAAGATTTCTTTAGCTAAGGGTAGTAGTATGGTAAATACGGCTATGTGTAGTGGCGAAGGTGGTATTTTGCCTGAGGAAAGAGAAAATTCTTATAAATATATATTTGAAATTGTACCTAATATGTATAGTGTTACAGATGATAATTTAAAGAATAGTGATGCTATTGAAATAAAAATAGGACAAGGTACTAAACCAGGTATGGGAGGTCATTTACCTAAAGAAAAAGTAACGGAAGATATTGCTAAAATAAGAGGTAAAAAAGTAGGTGAAGATATAATAAGTCCTTCAAAATTTTCTAATATAAAAACTAAAGAAGATTTGAAAAACTTTGTTGATGAATTAAGAGAGAGAAGTGAAGGAAGACCAATAGGAATAAAGATTGCTGCTGGACATATTGAAGAAGATTTAGAGTATATTGCTTATGCTAATCCAGATTTTATAACTATTGATGGTCGTGGTGGTGCAACAGCAGCAAGTCCTAAAATAATTAAGGATTCTACCTCTGTTCCAACAATATATGCTTTGTATAGAGCAAGAAAATATTTAGATGAACATAATTTAGATATTGAATTAAATATAACTGGTGGTTTAAGAGTATCTTCAGATTTTGCTAAAGCTATTGCTATGGGAGCAAATGCTATTGCTATTGGTACAAGTGCAATGATTGCTATAGCTTGTCAGCAATATAGAATTTGTCAAACAGGTAAATGTCCTGTCGGGGTAGCTACTCAAGATGATGATTTAAGAAGTCGTTTAAAAATCGATATTTCTTCACAGAGACTTGCTAATTTCTTTAATGCTACGAATGAAGAATTAAGAACATTTGCTAGAATTACATCACATAATGATATTCATGATTTGAGTGTTTCTGATTTGGTAACTACAAATAAGGAAATATCAGATTATACGAATATTAAACATGTTTAATTAATAAAAACACTAATTGTTTTAAAAGATGATTGGTGTTTTGTTTATGAAAGTTTGTTTTACAATCTCTACACTTTGAATAAGTTATTCATAATATAGTTATATTTTTTTGTTTGTTATTTTTAATTATGTTTACTTTTTAATATTATTATTTTATAATTATTATAGGATAGAGTTAAAGAGAGGATGTGAAAAAAGTGAGAATATTAGTTACTGGAGGATGTGGATATATTGGAAGTCATACGGTTGTTGAACTTATTAGGAATGGGTATGATGTTGTTATTGTAGATGACTTTAGTAATTCAAAACCTGTGGTTTTGGATAGAATAAAAGAAATTACGGGAAAATCGGTTACTTTTTATGAGGGGAATGTATGTAATAAAGATATATTAAGAAAAATATTTCATGAAAATAAAATAGATGCTGTTATACATTTTGCTGGTTATAAGGCTGTAGGGGAATCTGTTGAAAAGCCACTTATGTATTTTAGAAATAATATTGATTCAACTTTATCGTTGTTAGAAGTAATGACGGAATTTAGTGTTAAGAAGTTAGTATTTTCATCAAGTGCTACGGTATATGGTAATCCTCGTAGTTTACCAATTAAAGAAGATAGTAATTTATCTGTAACTAATCCTTATGGTAGGACTAAGCTTTATATAGAGGGAATATTAAATGATGTATATGTATCTGATAATAGTTGGTCTATTGCTATACTTAGATACTTTAATCCTGTTGGAGCTGATTCTACCTATTTAATTGGGGAGGAACCTAATGGAATACCTAATAATTTGATGCCTTATATTGTTAAGGTAGCTACTGGTGAATTAGATCATCTTAATGTTTTTGGTAATGATTATAACACTCATGATGGTACTGGGGCTAGAGATTATATTCATGTTACTGATCTTGCTCTTGGTCATATTAAAGCTCTTATATATATTGATAAACAACCAGTTTTAGATTATTTTAATTTAGGAAGAGGAGAATGTTTTACGGTTTTAGATATGGTTTCTTCTTTTGAAAAATATAATAATGTTAAAATACCATATCAAATAAAAGATAGAAGAAAAGGGGATATAGATTCTTGTTATGCTGATGTAAGTTATGCTAAGGAAAAACTTGATTGGGAAGCGTATCTTGGATTAGAGGATATGGTAACAAGTTCCTATAAATATGCGGTAAATGAAAAAAATAGAGTATGAGAAAAGAGTTCCTATAAGTAAAGATAATATATGTATAAAAAGAGATAATAAGAAATGTGTTAATTGTGGAGCTTGTAAGGGTGTATGTAATTTTAGAATAGGTGTATATGATCATTATGATATGGAGCATGCTGATAAACCTAAATGTATTAATTGTGGAAGTTGTATTATGGTTTGTCCTTATAATGCTTTAAGTGAAGTATTAGATTATAAAAAGGTAATTAATGAATTAAATAAAGGTAAGAGAGTAATATTTCAAATAGCTCCTGCTTTGAGGGTTACTTTGGGGGATGAATTTGGACTAAAACCTGGTGTTAATGTTATGGGTAAGATAGTTACTTTTTTAAATATGATGGGAGCATATAAGGTTTATGATACGACTTTTGGAGCGGATTTAACTATTATTGAAGAAGGGAATGAGCTAATATATAGATTAAAAAATAATATAAAGGAACCTTTGTTTACTAGCTGTTGTCCAGCTTGGGTTAAATATATATGTGAATTTTATCCTACATATAAAAATAATTTATCTACTTCTAAGAGTCCTATATTAATGCTTGGTAGTGTTATTAAGAATTGTTTGTATGATAAGGACACTGTTGTTGTGGCAGTTGTTCCTTGTACGGCTAAAAAGGAAGAAATAACTAAGACAGATGATGTTGATTATGCAATTACTACGAGAGAACTTGCTATGTGGATACGTGAAGAAAGTATTGATTTTAAATTATTGAAAAATATGAAAGTTGATAAAATATATGGTACATCTTCTGGTAATATTTTTTGTAATTCTGGTGGAGTTATGGAATCTATTATAAGATATGTATACTATGAATTGACTAAAAAGAATGTAGCTAAGAAATACTTAAATTTTACTTCTGTAAGGGGACTTGATGATATAAAAGAGTGTCATATTAAAATAAAAGATTATGATTTATCTTTGGCTATAGTTAATGGTACAGGGGATGCTAAAAAAATTTTAGATAAAATAAAAGATGGTAAACAATATGATATTGTTGAAGTAATGGCTTGTGAAGGTGGATGTATTAGTGGTGGTGGTAATTCTAAGAAATATATGCCAATTACTGCTGATATTAAGAAAAAGAGAATGAATTCTGTATATAAGATAGATAATAAATCTAAAAGAAGAAGTAGTTATCAAAATAAGGTTTTGAAAGGGATTTATTCTAATTATATTGGTGTTCCATATGGAGATGTAGCAAAAGAATTATTACATGTAAAACATTAAAAGAGATTTCAAAATTTCTTTTTTCTTCTTGTGTAGTTATGTCTATTTTGATTGGTAATTTCTTCATTAATGTTTTCGTCGTAAGTATAAGTATTATCATATGTATAATTGTTATTTGGTTCTTTATCTGCTACTTCAGTAGTTTCTGTTTTGGGTTCTTGTTCTATATTTGTGGTATTTTTCTTTTTTTGGTAATCTAATTTATAGATAGCTTCTAATGTATTTATAAATGATGAGGTAAATATAATGGCGGATACATATGCTTTATTTACTATTAGGTAAGGTAATGCTAATATGGAAGAGGCTAGATTTATTTTTCTTGATGTTTTCATGTCTTTTGATGTAAGCATTATGCTAGCTAGTGTACTAGATGAGATTGGTAGTAGGCTAAGTGGTGATGTTATTGTAAATATACCTCCTAGGATATTTAAGATAGGGAATAAATAGTTAAATATTTTTGGTGTTTTCTTTCCTTTGTTTTCATATATATATGAAATGATAGCTTGAATTGTTAAAACTATAGGTCCTATACATGCTGAGTAGGCACTTAGTAATATTAGTGATAAGAAGCCGGCTAGATTAGACATAGAATTTAATATTAAGAATTTCTTTTTTTCTTTACTGCGAATACCTGTTATTAAAAATATTCCGCTAATTATGGATATAATTTGGGCTATGATAAAGTTTGTCATTTTTCCTCCTTGATGAGATTATTATATAGGATATACTTTTTATGTCAATAAATTTATGTAAAATGAGAGAATATGATGGTAAAAAACTTTTTAATTTGTTATAATATGATATAAAGGTAGGATATTATGAAAAGAAAGTATTATTTAATATTTACAATTTTGATATTTTCGTTATTTATGAATAATGTTTTGGCTGTAAAGACTGGTTTTGTTAACTGTAATGCTACGGGTAATAGTAGTTTATATGTTAGACCTTCTATTGGTAGTAGTGATTATTTAACAACTTTATCTTGCAACAAGGCTGTTACTATACTTGATGACAATGCTGGTAATTTTGGTGAGTGTGGAACTTGGTATAAAATTAGATATGATCTTAATAAAGAGGGATATTCTTGTGGTAAATATATTTATTATGACTATGAGAGTAATGCTGTGGCTAATAATCAGAATAAAGCATATGTTTATTGTGGAGATGTAGTTAGAACGGTACGTTTTCGTCGTGATAGTTATGTTTCTAGTGGTAATATTATTTCTGAATTGACTTGTGATACTGAGATGACTGTTTTAGAAGATAATAGTGGTAGTGATGATGATTGTGATAAATGGAGTAAGGTTAAGATTGGTAATCAAGAGGGATATGTTTGTTCTGATTTTACATATAAGAAGAATACTTTTAATGTAAGTGATGAAGAAATTGATGATTTTAGTAAATATTTAAGTAATATGGGTGTACCTCAAAGTTATATTGAACCTTTGTTGGCACTTCATAGAATTCATCCTAATTGGAGATTTAGAATACTGAATACAGGATTGGATTGGAATGATGTTATTGCTAATGAAAATGTGGCAGGTAGAAACTTAGTATATTATACTTTTTCTGATGAGTATAGAGCTACATATAGTAAAAGTTATAATTGGGAGACAGATACATATTATCGACATACTACAGAGACTAATTGGTGGTATGCTTCAGAAGATGCAATTAAATATTATATGGATCCTAGAAATTTTTTGACAGAGAGAGATATATTTATGTATGAGGTTTTATCTTTCCAACCTACTTATCAAACTGAGAATTTAATAAGAGCAATGTTGGATGGAACTTTTATGCCAAATATTTATAATAATTTTTATGGTGAAGATAATAAATATAATTTTGCTATTGATTTTGTTAAATATGGTTCAGATTATAATGTTAGTCCGTCTCATTTAGCATCAAGAATAATTCAAGAGGGAAATAACTCTTCTTCTGTAGAATATAATGGTCAAAATTATACGGTATTTAATTTCTTTAATATAAGGGCAACTGGTGCTAATCCTCAAAGGCAAGGAATGTTATGGGCTGGTAGTTTAGGAAGTAGTGCGGGGCAGACATCTTATGGAAGACCTTGGAATACTCCGGAAAAAGCAATTAAAGGTGGGGCACAGTTTTTGGCTAATGATTATATTTCTATTGGACAGGATACTCTTTATTTTCAAAAGTTTGCAGTATCAGTTTCTGAAGGAAGATATACACATCAATATATGCAAAATTTAACAGCACCTTTGACGGAAGGAAATAAAGTATATAGTTCATATTATAAAACGGGTGCTATAGATGAGGCTTTAACTTTTATAATTCCTGTTTATAAAAATATGCCTAGTACTAAAGTAAGTAAACCAAATCCTGGTAATCCTAATTATTATTTAAAGAGTATTAGTGTTAATGGTAGTGAGATTGAAGGATTTAATTATAAAAAGGAAAACTATGAAGTTACTGTTTCTGCTGATGTAAGTAATGTTGTATTTGATTATGCTGTGATTAATTCTCAAGCTAAGGTTAATGTTATTGGGGATAATAATTTAAAAAATGGTAATAATGATTTTGTATTAAAGGTTACAGCTGGTAATGGTAATACTTTTGAATATAAAGTTAGAATTATTAAACCAAATCAAGAGATAGATGTTGAGGAGGATAATGTAATTAAGAATATTACTATTGATAAAATAGATTTTGATTTTTCTTTGAAAGTTTATACTTATGATTTAGAAGTTCCTTTTGAAGTGGATAAAATTATAATAACTTATTATTTAAGTGATAATACTAAAAAGGATAATGAGGTAAATTTGATTGTGGGAAATAATGAGTTTAATATTTCTTCTTCAAATAATTATAAGATTAATATATTGAGGAAAAGTCCTAGTATTTCATATTTGTTAAGTAATAGTGGTGTTAAGCATAATGATAAATATATAAGTGGTATTAAGGCTAATACTAATATAGATAGTTTGATTAATAATATTTCTTCAATAAATGCTACATTGGTAAAAATATTTGATGCTAAGGGTAACTCTAAGGTAAGTGGTATTTTTAAAACGGGTGATAAAGTAAATATTAAAAGTGGTGATGAAGAAGCAAATTTTGAAGTTATTATTTATGGTGATATAAATGGTGATGGTGTTATTGATAAGTTAGATGCTGCATCTGTTTTAAGACAATATTATAAATATGTTAATTATGATGGTGTATATAAAGTGGCTGCTGATGTTAATAAAGATGGTGTTATTGATAAGTTAGATGCTGCTAGTATATTGAGAGATTGGTATGGTTATGCTAAGATAGAAGGGTAGGAAAAAATGAAAAAGAAGTTATTGTTATTTGTTATGTTTTTTGCTTTCATTAGTAGAGTTGATGCTTTAGGTATTAGTATTAATAGTTCAAGTTATAGTATTACTAAGGGTAATAATGTAAAGGTTAGTGTTCAAATATCATCTGAAAATCCTATTTTCTTTATTGAAGGAACATTAAAATGTAGTGGGGCTTCTGTAAACGGGGGAATAGATTTAAATTTTGATAATACTAGTAATAATGTTTATTCTAAGACATATACTTATAGTTTTACTCCTTCTTCTTCAGGTGTGGTAACTTGTACTTCTAAAGGAGTTAGATTAATAGATACTTCGTCTGATACTTGGAGGAATATTCAAGATAAAAGTATTTCAATTACGGTACGTGAGCCGGCTGTTATTCCTCCAAAAAGTTATTCTAGTAATAATTATTTAAAATCTTTATCAATTGAGGGATATCAATTTAAAGAAAAATTTGATAAGAATACTTTGGAATATACGGTAGATGTTCCTAATGGAGTGGAAAAGGTTTTAGTAAAAGCAACTTTAGAAGATAATAAATCTAGTATAAAAGGTATTGGTGAACAAACTGTTTTAGAGGGAGAAAATGTTTTAGAGGTAAAGGTTACGGCTGAAAATGGAACAGAAAAGATATATAAAATAAAGGTTAATGTTTTAGAACTTGATCCTATATATGTGACTATTGATAATAAAAAATATACTGTTGTTAGAAAGAATGATGTTAAGGAGTTACCTAATGCAACTTTTAAAGAGACTACTCTTAATATTGATGGAGAGGATGTTTTAGCTTATACTAGTGATATTACTAAATATACTATTGTTTTATTAAAAGATGAGAATCTTAACTATGATTATTATTTATATAATGATGGTAAATATTCTTTATATAGGGAATATAAATTTGGGGGAATAAGTTTGTATATTACTAATAAGGAATTAAATACTAGTGATTATAAAAAAGTTAATTTTAAATATTTAGATGATGAGTTAGAGGGATATATATTTAGTCCTCGAGAATCAAAAATATTAAAAAATACTTTTTCTGCTAGTAATAATTCTAAATATTATTTGTTTTATGCTGTAAATACTTTGAATGGTAGTGAGAGTTTATATCAATTTGATGTTGTTGAGAACACGGTTCAGAAATATAATAGTGAAGAGGTTAATTTTTATAAAGATATGGCTCATACTTATTATTTATATGTTTTAGTGTTATTGGGTACGATTGTGATTATTTTCTTATTGTTATTAGTAGCTTTAGTTATAAAGAAAAATAAAAGTAAAAAGAGAAATATTGTTAGAAATAATGATGTAGTTGTTATAAAAGAAGATAATAATGATTTAGATAAAGATATTAGTAATGAGTTAGAAGATAATAATTACAATAAGGAGGAATTACCTATTAAGGATGCTAAGGAAGAATTAAATGATAAGAATAATAAAAAGAAGAAAAAGAAAAAGATGGAATTTGAAGAATTATAGTAAATTATTATAAATTATGATATAATTAGGTAAAAGAATTAAGGGTGAAATTATGGCAGATTTATTTTCATATTTTGTTAAAAATTCTAAAAATTTAGTTTCTGATCCTAGTATGGTTATAAGTGGTAATACGTATAGATTTACAGTATTAACTCCTAGGTTAATTAGGCTAGAATATAATAAAAATGGTACTTTTGAAAATAGAGCTACTAGTTTAGTTATTAATAGGGCTTTTTCTAAATTTAATTTTACTCGTGAAGAAGATGAAAGAATGCTTAAAATAATAACAGATTATTTTACTTTAACATATGTTAAAGATAAGCATTTTTCTTCTTCTAGTTTGGTTTGTAAGTTAAATAATTCTGATAAAGAATGGTATTATGGTCATCCTGAGGTTAGAAATATGGGGGCTATATCTTATTCTCTGGAAGATATTGATACTAAGAATTTTAAATTAAATAAGGGTCTTTGTTCTAGTGATGGATTTGTGGCTTTAGATGATTCTAGTAATTTAATTATTGATAATGGTAATTTGGTAGCTAGAGAGAGTGGAGTAATTGATATATATCTATTTATGTATAAGAATGATTTAGGTCTTGCTATGGATGATTATTTTTTGCTTACTGGTAAGCCAGAATTGATACCTAGATATGCTCTTGGTTCTTGGTGGTATAAGAATGATAATTATAATATGTATGATATTGATAATGTTATTAGAAAATTTAGAGAAAATGATATTCCGATATCTGTGTTTATGTTAGGAGATAAGTGGCATGATAATAATTGTAATTATTCTTTTAATAGAAATAATTATGATTTAAATGTTTTGAGTAAATATTTTTCTGATAAGAAAATTAATTTTGGTGTTACTATTAATCCTACATTAGGTATAAAGATGGAAGATCCTTTGTTTGAAGATGCCAATAAATATATTGCTTCTTCTTCTGATAAAGTTAGTTTTTTACCGGTATCTAATCAAACTATGGCAGTTTATATTAATTTAGTTGTTAGAAATATTAATAAATATGGTATTAATCTTTTTAATATAGATTGTGGGGATATGAAAGATAAAAATATTCTTTGGAGTTTAGCTCATATTCATTATTGTGATAGTGCTTTATCTAGAAGAGGATTAGTTATGTCTTTGAATCATGGTGTAGCTATTCATAGATATCCAATTATTTTTACCGGAAAGACAAAAGTTTCTTGGAGTCTTCTTAGTGTGTTGCCTAGTTATAATTATTCTATATCTAATATAGGGGGATGTTTTATTGCTAATGCTATTGGTGGATATTATGGTGGTGTTGAAAATAGTGAGTTATTTATTAGATATATTCAATTTGGTGTATTTAGTCCTATATTTATTTTAGCTTCAGATGGTGGTAAATATTATAAGAGAGAACCTTGGAAATGGAATTATTTGAATTTATCTGTTATTAGGAAATATATGCAGTTTAGAAATAAATTAATTCCATATATATATAATGAGGCTTATAAATATTATAAATATGGTAGTTCTATATTAAAACCATTGTATTATAAATATCCAAAGATATATGATGAATCTGATTATAAGAATGAGTATTTTTTTGGTAGTAGTTTTTTGATTTGTCCTATTACTAAAAAGAAGAATACTGTTATGAATAGAGTAGTAAAGAGAATTTTTTTACCGAGTGGTATTTGGTATGAATATGATTCTGGAAAGAAGTTTATTGGTAATAAGTACTATACTAATTTTTATAAGGATGAAGAATATCCTGTATTTGTTAGTGCTGGTAGTATAATACCATTATCTTTAGATGATGGTTGTGAAGTTCCTTCTAATATGGAAATTGAAATTTTTTCTCCAGAAAATGGTCTTTCTAGTTCATTTGAATTATATGAGGATGATGGTATTAGTTATAGATATCGTGATAAGGTTTATTCTATATTGAAATTTTTCTTGGATAAGGTTGATGATGGGTATTCTTTTAGTATAGAGAAAAAAGAAGGAGTATATAGATTACCAAATAGGAATTATAAGTTAAGGTTTAGAAATATGAATAATCCTATGAATGTTATAGTTTATGTTAATGGTACAAAAGTTGATTCTTCTTTTGAAATAGATAATAATGATTTAGTTGTTAATGTAAATAATATTTTTGATGGTGCTAAGGTTAGAGTACATATTATAGGGGATAATTTAGAAATAGAGACATATAGTAAAATATATGAAGAGATTGCTGATATATTGGAAGATTTGGAAATAGAGACTGTTTTAAAAATGAAGATAGATAAGGCTATTTTTAATGATTTACCTATTAAAAAGAAAAGAATATTGTTAAGAAAGTTAAAAAGGGATAAATTGGAACCTAAATATATTAATATGTTTATTGGTTTATTAGAATTTATGGAAGAAAAAAAATAAATAACATAAAGTTATGTAGGAGGTTAATTATGTTAAAGAGTATAGTTTTAGGAATAATACAAGGGATTGGAGAATTTTTGCCTATATCATCTTCTGCTCATTTGATATTAGTTCCATATCTTTTAGGATGGACTGAGTCTTCAATGGCTTTTGATGTGGCACTTCATTTTGGAACACTTTTGGCTGTTTTAGTAGTGTTTTTTAAAGACTGGTGGAATTTATTTATAGGAATGATTAATAAATTATTTAAGAAAAGTAATAAGAAAGAGGATCATTTAAATAATAGGATGTTTTGGTATTTAGTTATTGCTACGATACCAGGGGCTTTGTTAGGATTTTTACTTGATGATATGGTTGAAAATGTTTTTAGAAATAAGATATGGTTGATTGCTAGTGCTTTAGGAATAATGGGTGTATTGATTTATTTGGGTGATAAGTGGGCTAGTAAGCATTATCAAAAGGAAACAGATTTTGAACATATAAGTTTAAAACAAGCTTCTTTGGTTGGATTGTCTCAAGCTTTAGCTATTATACCAGGATTCTCTCGTAGTGGTACAACGATTCTTACAGGTAGGTTATTAGGTATATCTAAAGAAAGTATAACTAAATTTACGTTTTTATTGTCTGTTCCTATTATAGCAGGGGCAGCTATATTAAAGATAGGTGATTTAGTATTTACTACGGAAGTAATTGTTGGTATATTTACTTCATTTATTGTAGGTATTTTATCAATTAAATTTTTACTTAAATATATTAAGAATCATGATTTTAGTATTTTTGCTATATATAGGGTAGTAATTGCTATTATTGTTCTTGTTAAATATTTTTGTTTTTAATTTTTTGGACTAAATTAATATTTAGTCTTTTTTTTAGTTTATTAATATGGTATAATTCATATTGTTAGTGCCCCATGGCCAAGTGGTAAGGCAATGGACTCTGACTCCATTATCGCTAGTTCGAATCTAGCTGGGGCAACCAATAAAAATATTCCCTTTTTTAAAGGGTTTTTGTTTTTGATAATAAAATATTGACTAATATGATTAAAAATGTTTAAATATATATGAGATTTAAAGGATGGTGTAATATGACAAATAAAGATTTAGCAGATGTTATATTTCCAAATATAACGAAAACAATAGAGGATTATGAAAAAGAGTATCCTAGAAGGAATTTAAAAGATGGGGCAATGGTAACGAGATATGCTCCTAGTCCGACGGGATTTATTCATATTGGTGCTTTACTTTCTTGCTTTATTAATGGTGTTTATGCTAGGCAAAGTGGTGGTGTTTTTTATTTACGTATTGAAGACACTGATACAGAAAGAACTATTGATAATGGAATTAATACAATAATTAATGGTTTAAAGGAATATGGTGTTAGTTTTGATGAGGGTCCTTTAACAGAAAATACTTCATTTGGTAATTATGGACCTTATATTCAAAGTAAACGTAAGGAAATATATCAGACTTTTGCTAAGCATTTAATTTTAGAGGGAAAAGCATATCCTTGTTTTTGTACTGAAGAAGAAATTGCTGATTTAAGAGAAACACAAGCTAAAAGAAAGCAGAGAATAGGTTACTATGGTAATTATGCAAAATGTCGTATGGTTAGTGTGGAAGATGCTATAGAAAGAATAAAAAATAATGAAGAATATGTTATTAGATTAAAGTCACCGGGTGATGCTGATAAGAATATTATTTGTCATGATGAAATTAGAGGAGATGTTGTTTTTCCAGAATATGATTTAGATATTCCTATTATAAAAAAAGATGGGTTACCAACATATCATTTTGCTCATTTAGTAGATGATTATTTAATGGGTACTACTCATGTTATAAGAGGTGATGAGTGGTTATCATCAATGCCATTACATTTACAGTTATTTGATATATTTGGTTTTGAGAGACCTAAATATGTACATATTTCTCCACTTAATAAGAAAGAAGGAAATATTGTAAGAAAAATAAGTAAAAGAAAAGATCCTGAATTTGCTATGAGTTATTATTATCAAAAGGGTATTCCTCTTCAGGCAGTACGTGAGTATTTGGCTATTATTACAAATAGTGACTATGAAGATTGGCATATGGCTAATCCAGATAAGAAAATAGAAGACTTTAATTTTCAATTTAGTAAGATGAATAAGAGTGGTGCTCTTTATGATATGGAGAAATTAATTAATATATCTAAAAATTATATTAGTAGTCTTACGGCTTTGGAGGTATATGATAAGTTATTGGAGTATACTAAGGAATTTGATTTAGAATTTAATGAATTATTAACTAAGTATAGGGATTATTCTATAGATATATTAAATATTGAGAGATGTCAAGAAAAGCCTAGAAAAGATTATGCTAGTTATAGTGATGTTAAGAGTCAAATATGGTATATGTATGATGAATATTTTAAAGATGTTAATTATGAATGGCAAAAAATTAATGATATAGATGAAATTAAGAAAATATTATCTACATATATAGATAAATATTATAATGAAAATTATAATAAAGAAGAATGGTTTGATAATATTAAATTATTATCTTTAGAATTGGGATATGCTGCAAATATGAAGGATTATAAGAAGAATCCTGAGAATTATAAGGGTAATGTTGCTGATATATCTACTGTTATTAGAGTGGCATTAACTAGTAAGTATATGACGCCTGATTTATATGAGATTACAAGACTTTTAGGTCGCGATAGGGTAATAAATAGAATTAATAGTATTAAATATTAAGTACAACTTTTGTTGTGCTTTTTCGTTAAATAGGAAAGTGCTCCTTTTAAGTGCAAAAGAAAAAGTGTGTCAGATATTTTTCTGACACAACTAAATAAAGGATAGGGGAAATCCTTTTTAACATATTATTTTTCTCTATATTCATATGTTCTTCCGTGAACACTTTTGTAGTAAATTGGAACCATTTTTTCCAGGACATTTTTCACAATTGAATTTTGGTGGTTCACTAAGATCAACACCAATACAATCTGCTTCGTCTAACATTTCTACGACTTCTGTAGGGATGTTTTCTTTAGTTTTACATTTAGGGCATATATATTCAATAAATTTGCCATTCTTTTTCATCATTTCCTCCTTCAGGTACAGAAATATTGAAATTGCATGACAGTTTTACATTTACTACAAATTAATGGTGAATCTTTGAATGTTTTCATACTTAGTAAGAACCATTTATTTAACTTTCTTGCAAATTCAATCTTCATTGGGTGTACCAACATAATCATTTTATCATGAAATTTGCTTTTCTTACTATAAAATCCATAATATCTTATTGTTTTAAATTGATATTCTGGGATATGTATGATAATTCTTTTGATAAATTCAAATATATGTATTGTTTCAACTACGAATAAATCATCTTCATGTCTTTGATACCAGAATGTTATATATTCTCCATCTATATTTAATATTTTTGATGCAGCAAAGGCTGGTCTACCACAATATCTTAAAACATATTCAACATTTTGTCTGGTACCAAGATTTTCATTCTTCTTTGCTCTAACATAGAATCCATTTTTAGATGTTTTATAAACTTTATTTTTAATTTTTCTAAATTAATCCTTACCAATTTTTATCTCTAATAAATCTAAAAGGACTTTTTGAAAGCGCTTTCTTAACATATCAAACGGAATAAAATCTATTTTCTTACAATTATTGTCACTAACGCCTAATTCTGCCATTAAAGCATGAATATGCGGATTCCATTTATCATCTCTTCCAAAAGTATGTAAAACCAAAATAAATCCTGGTTTAAAACCATGTTTACCATACTTTTCTTTAAACCAAGAAGAAAGTGTGATATTAACAGCTTCAAATAATAAGTTAAGTCTATTTCTATCGATGCGAAAAAGATTCCATAAAGCGTCATGAATTGTAAAAACAAGATGTCTATGATTACAATTGTAAAGTTTAGATGTAATAGAAATAACACGTTCTTTAGAATATTTATTACCACAAGAAGTACAAAATTTAGATTTGCAGGAATGATATTGAATATGAATATTATGACAATTAGGGCATTCATATAAAGAATAACCAAGTTGTTTAGTTCTACATTTCATCATTTTTGATACCTCATAATAGACAATATCTCTAATGTTAAGATTATTCTTGTTGGCATAAATACAAAAATCATTCCAATGTTCAATAAAAATATCTCTAATAGAAAAAGATTTAGTTTTAGGATAATCTTTAAACAGTAAATATTTACTAGTATAAGTTTTAATTATATTTTCTCTCATAATAACATTATACTTCAAAATAAAACCAACTCCAAAGGAGTTGGCGATTTTAAAATTAATTTATTTATTTTAAAATCTTTTCTTGTGTTTTATTTACGTATAATTTGCAAAATACTGGTTAATTATAATTTGCAAAATACTGGTTAATTATTGTTTTTTTACTTGCTTTGATGTATAATTAAGTTGAGGTGGTAATAATATGCGAAATTTTAGTAGTAAAGATGAGGTAAAAAGATTTATATTTAATTGTGATTATTATGAAATGAGTTCTCTTCCTGATGAATATAGATTAGATCCAGAAATAGCTGAATTTGTTTCCAAGGCATGCCCTATTAAATTATTTTATCTTCACAAAAAATTATTTTCTAATAAAGAGCTTATTCTTAATGGTACTAGAGCAGATAAGAACTTTTATATCGCTCTTGCCAATTTAGGTCTTCCATACAGTGATGATCCAGATGTCATTGCTGCATATAAGGAAGGTCAAGTAATGGTTACTACAGATGATATTGAAAGTTATTTATCTTCTGATTCAAAAGCTGAGTTAGATTCTGTTAGAAGAGGTGGAAACGATTATTTCTTTAGTAAGATTAGGATTAACAATCCTGTTGATAAAATATTAACGTATATAGATGCTTATTCTATTGGTAATCGTGATGAAACAGTAAGATTAATTCAAATGAATCCATCATTAGGAATTCCTAGAGAAGATATTGTTCATTCATTTGTGTGTGATATCCCATTTACTCAATTTATTATATATATAAAAAACGAAGGAACTTACAGAGAAGAAACAGATGATCTTTTCATTGATGAATATAGAAAAGTTGATATGACGAATTATTTTGGTAATCGAGAAAAAATTGGCCAAATAATCGAATTAATTAAGAATGATAGGACAATGAAAAAATAAGATAATTTAAGATTTAATGTTTAATCATTAAGTCTTTTTTGTTTATAAATTTGATGATATAATTAAATAAAGTAATTATATTGACTCTTACCTTAACATTAATGTTAATATGAGGTTAGAAAGGAGAAATTATGTATAAGATTAAAGACTTTTCTAATATTACTGATACATCAATAGTAACACTTAGATATTATGATGAAATTGATTTATTTAAGCCATCATATGTAGACTTTTATTCTGGATATAGATACTATGAAGATAATCAAATAGATATTATTAAGAAAATAAATAAATTAAAAGAATTTGGATTATCTTTAGATGAAATAAAAGAATATATGAAAACTAATGATGAAAAGATCTTAATAAATAAAATGAAAGGTTATGAAAAGAAGATGAGTGAAATAAAAGAATTTTTAAATAGTAAAGAATCTGTTAAATATAAGATAATTAAAGCTGATTTTAAGAAATTTATTGAATTAAATGGTATATTACATAGTAAGACTCCATTAGCTTTAGAAGTTAGAGATAATAATGCTGATTATTATTATATTTTAAAAAATGATGAAGTATATGATGACTTTGCTATCTATAAAAATATTAATTGGTTAGTATTAGATAGAAAGAAATTTAATGATAAAGATTTAATACAAGTTATATTTAAAGAAATTAAAAAAGAATATGATACAGTTAATATTGTTATTCCTGTAGAGATGACAAAAATTATTAATGATATTAAGAATAATTATGAATGCAGTAGTGAAATAGTTAATCAACAAGGATATGATTATGAAAAAATAATATTTAAATTATATAATTGGTATAATTTATATAATTGGAATTATTAGTATTTATTTTTATGAAAAATATGCTTATAAGAATTTAGAAGAAGTAGAGAAAACTTCTAAAATACAGAAAGAAAAGAATGGAACCATTTTAAATGAAATATTAAGAGGTATTCGTGATATTAAATTATTAGGAATAACTAATAAAATTAATAAGATAGCCAGTGAATCATTAGATAAACAATCTAAGTTAGATACAAAAATGTTTATGATGAGAATGAATATTTATAGTGTAGTAGACATCATTAAGGCTATTTTAACATTTGTTATTGTCTTTTTAGGAATATTCTTAATTAATAATAATATGTTAAGTTTAACAACATTTTTAATAATATTCTTTTATAGAAATGAAATATTTTCATTTGTATTTAGTTATACTTCTCTAAAAGAATCTCTAGTAGATTATAAAGTATCTAAAAATAGAATTATGGAAATATTTAATGAAGAAAAGTATCCAATACAAAAATATGGTAATAAGAGCATAGATAATATTAATGGTAAAATTGAATTTAAGGATGTAAGTTTTGCTTATGACAAAAAAGAAGTTATTCACAATGTATCATTTAAGGTTAATGCTCTAGAAGATATAGCTTTAGTAGGTAAGAGTGGAAGTGGAAAGAGTACTATCTTTAATTTGCTTACGAATAGTTATGATAACTATACTGGTACCATCAAAATAGATGATATAGATATTAAAGAATTAAACCAAAAGACATTATTAAATAGTATTTCAATCATTAGTCAGAATTCTTATGTATTTAATTTATCTATCCGTGATAATTTAAAATTAATTGATAGAAGTATTACTAATGATGATATAGTTAATGCTTGTAAGACTGCAAAAATTCATGACTATATTGAGTCTTTACCAGATGGATATAATACCATAATTGGTGAAGGAGGAGTAAATTTATCTGGAGGACAGAAACAAAGACTTGCTATAGCCAGAGCATTACTTAAAGGCAGTAAAATACTTTTATTTGATGAAGCTACATCAGCACTTGATAATGTTACTCAAGATGAGATACAAAAGGCAATTAAAGATATATCCAATGATTTTACTATTATAACTATTGCTCATAGATTATCTACTATAATAAATTCAGATAAGATATATGTTATAGATAATGGAAGCATAGTAGCTTCTGGAACTCATAAACAATTATTGAAAACTAATGAGTATTATAAAGAATTGTATAATAAATAAAAATACAATTTTTTTATTATATAAATAAAAAGAGCGTTATTGCTCTTTTAGTTATAATTTATTATTATGAGACCCATGTCCATAATCTAAATTTATTAAATAACATAAATTCTTTTCCTGTTAGTTGATATATATGATTATCCTCACTAGAATTTTTGTCTAAATAATAATTCATTTTTAAAGAAAAACCTATACTATAATATTCTTCAGTATACTTTCTATCATCACCATAACATATCCAGTCATCTTTACTACACATAATTTTATCAATGATTATTAATGGCTTTGAATTAGGATAATGTTCTAGTCTAATACTTTCTTCAAGAATAAATATAGTAAATAATCCTATTAATGAAATAATAATTATTTCAAGTATTTTTAAGATTTTTTTCAATTTTTCCTCCTAATTAATATAATTTTAGATGTAGGGTGTTAATTTATTTATTATCTGTAGAACCAAATCCACCACTGCGTTTACCTATAGCACTATCATTATCAGTTACTAAAAACTTTTGAAATATTACTTGACCAATAACATCTCCTTTTTTAACTTCTAAATCATGATCTAAAAAGTTAAAATATTGAAAATAGAAATGGCCATCATTTGTTTCATTTTCATAATAATCAGAATCTACAATACCAATACTATTAGCCATTACAAATCCTTTTTTAGGTCCAGAGCTACGGTTAGCTAACATATACCATTCATCATCTTGGCAATAGGCTTTTAATCCGGTAGGTATTAAAGTTGGTTTTACGCCTGGTTTATAAGCAGGGATAATGATATCTTCGGCGGCTTCTACATCATATGCTGCTGAACCTTTAGTTTTTCTAACAGGAATGTGGATATCTTTATTTTCCCATCCTTTAGCAATTTCAAATCCTCTTAATCTCATTATTATACTCCTATTAAATTTTCTTCATATAAAACTATTTTATTCTCTGATATTGATTTTTTAACATCAATAACTCTTTGATTAGATGATCCACACCATCTTAATTTTGGATTATGTAATTCATCCTTATATTGTCCGTCAACTAAAACATCTATATAATTTAAAACTTCTTTATTTTTTAAATCTTTATCATATAAAAATCCTGTCCATACCCAAATATTTTTATCTGGATATTTTTCTTTAAATGTTTTAGCTAATTTTGTTGTTCCTTCAATATTTTTAGGATGCATTGGTTCTCCACCTAAAATAGATAGACCAACAATATAATCTTTATTACATAAATTTAATATCATTTCTATTGTTTTATCTGAAAATTCTTTACCTCCATTAAAATCGTGAGTTTCAGGATTAAAGCAATTTTTACAATTAAATACACATCCTTGCATAAATATTGATACTCTAACACCGGGACCATTGGATATATCCATTTTTCTAATTTTGTTATATCTCATTTTTATTCCTCAGCATCTTTATTATCTATATGAATTACTCTTTCTTTTATTTCTTGTGTTCTTCCTTTATTCCAAAAATTGGTTCCAATGTAACCACAAGTTCTTCTAGCAACACTTAATTTATCATGATTTCTATTACCACAATTTGGGCAATACCATTCTAAATTATCATCAATAAGTATTTCTCCGTCATATCCACATTCATGACAATAGTCAGATTTAGTATTTAATTCAGCATACATAATATTATCATAGATAAACTTAATAACTTCTAATACAGCATCTAAATTATTAGTTAAATTAGGTGTTTCAATATAAGATATAGCTCCACCAGGACTTAACTTTTGAAATTCACTTTCTAATTTTAATTTAGAGAAAGCATCAATTTCTTCAAATACTGGAACATGGTATGAATTAGTAATATAATCACGATCGGTAATTCCTTTAATTACTCCAAATCTTTCTTTTAAACATTTAGCAAACTTATAAGTTGTTGATTCAATAGGTGTTCCATATACGCTGTAATCGATATTTTCGGCTTCTTTCCATTCCTTACATTTATCGTTCATTTTTTGCATGACAGCCAAACCAAATTCTTTTCCTTTACCACCATCAGTATGACTATGTCCTGTCATATATTTAACACATTCATATAATCCGGCGTAACCTAAAGAAATTGTTGAATAACCATTATGTAATAAGTCGTGAATACTTTCTCCTTTTTTAAGTCTTGCTAATGCTCCATATTGCCATAATATTGGGGCTACATCAGAAGTTGCTTTACTAAGTCTTTTATGTCTTATTTGTAGTGCTCTATGACATAGTTCTAGTCTTTCTTCGAAGATATTCCAGAAATTTTCCATATTTTTATCACTTGATAATGCTACATCAACTAGATTAATTGTTACAACACCTTGATTAAATCTTCCGTAATATTTTGGTTTTCCAGATTCATCTACGTAAGGGGTTAGGAATGAACGACATCCCATACATGGATAGCAATTGCCATTACCATTTTTATCTATTTTACATTGAAGCATGATTTTTTCAGAAATATAATCTGGAACCATTCTTTTGGCAGTACATTTAGCTGCTAATTCTGTTAAATAGTAGTATTTACTATCTTCGTGGATATTATCTTCTTCAAGGACATATAAAAGTTTTGGAAATGCTGGCGTAATATATACACCTTTTTCATTTTTCATTCCTTGAATTCTTTGATTTAATACTTCTTCAATAATCATTGCTAGTTCTTCTTTGTATTCTTCTGTTTCTCCTAAATACATACATACACTCAAAAATGGTGCTTGTCCATTTGTCGTTGTCATTGAATTGATTTGATATTGAAAAGTTTGTACTCCATCAACTATCTCTTTTTTTAAATCATCTTTTGCATATTTTTCACAATCTTCTTTTTTGAATTTGCGTTTTTTATATTTTTCTAAATATCTATTATAACTGTCTCTAACAAAAGGTGCTAAATGGGTAAGGGTAATTGTTGCTCCACCATATTGACTAGAATTTACTGCTGTAATCAATTGAGTAGCAATAGTCATTGCTGTTAAAAATCTATGTGGTTTTTCTATCATTACACCATTAATATTTGTTCCATTTTGAAGCATATCTTCTAAATTTATCAAATCACAATTATGTAATGCGTTTTGAGCAAAATAATCAGCATCATGAAAATGAATTATTCCATCATCATGAGCGTTAACTATATCTTCTGGTAATAAAAATCTTCTAGTAATATCTGTGCTAGTAATACCAGCTAAATAATCTCTTTGTGTTGTAACTATTTTGGCGTTTTTATTAGAATTTTCTGTATTCCAATATTCATTTTCTCCATCTATTAATTCTTTAATTGCTAAATCAGTAGTATTACTTTTTCTAACTAATTCTCTAGTATATCTATATGTAATATATTTTTTGGCTAAGGCATATTTACCAATAGACATTAATTTCATTTCAATAATATCTTGAATATCCTCAACTAAAATTCTTTTCTTTCCTAATTTTTCAATATATTTAATAATATTTTTTATTTGGACACTAGAAGCCTGATCTTCTTCTTCTACTTCGGCATTAGCTTTTTCTATTGCCATTTCTATTTTTTCAGGGCACCATTCTACCATATGTCCATCTCTTTTAATGACTTTCATTTTTGTTCCTCCTTATTTTTGTATCGTCGATATAATTATAATATATTTTACTTTTCTTATTTGTTGCAATTGCAACAAATATTAAAAAGTGGTAATATTTTATTAAGAGGTGTAAATATGGATGAATTATTTTTTAATATTGATACGTTGGAAAAGCATAGATTACTTAAGATTTTAGAGGCTCATACTATGATATTGAAAAAAAATAATCTTATGTTGTCAAGTGTCAAGCATGAAAATATTATTTGTATTTTAATAACTGGTCATCTTCAAATTGTTAGAACTGACTATTATGGTAATCGTACAATTATTGAAGATTTGAAAGAGAATTCTATTTTTGGTTCTATAATTTCATCCATTTCTAATACGGAATATGATGTTTTAGCTAAAGAAGATGCACAAATAGTTATTATAGATTTTAATGAAATTATTAATTATAATGAAGTTAATACTAAATATTTTAATCAGTTTTTAAAAAATTTATTAAAAATAATTTCTCAGAAAATTCAAGAAAATAATGAAAGAATTGAAATTCTAACTAATAAAACTATTCGTGATAAATTATTAGCATATTTTAAAAATAATACTAAAAATTCAAATAATCGTATTGTTTATTTACCATTTACTTTAACTGATTTAGCGGATTATCTAGCAGTAAATAGGTCAGCTATGTCTAGGGAATTGAAAAACCTAAAAGATGAAGGCTTTATTGAAATAAAGAATAAAAAAATAAAACTTTTATTTGATGCGGATATTAATTAAGATTACTTTCTTTTTTTATTCATAATTATTAATAAATATATCATTATATTTTTATTTATCATAATTAGTTTTTACTTATTTAAATAAAAAAACTAACATTTTTGTTAGTAATTTATTTCTCTCAAAACTTTAAGAATTCGAGTATCAATCAATTTGGTGCCGATGACGTAGAGGTCTACAACTCCATAAAACGAATGATTCATATGAATCAATCTATATTAATTATAACAAATCATAATAATATGAGCAATAATTTTATTATAAATAACTTTAAAAGGTATATTTATATTTTATATTATTTATTTTTTGCTTTAACTTTTTGTGATACAAAATTTAAAACAGATGTAATTGACGGATTGTTTTTATAAATTTCTTTCAAACTTTGATTAATAGACATTACTTCATAACAAACTTTTTTTTGACTAGATTTATATCTTTTAGTACTATCAAAATCAACCCTATTAATAGCACTTTTAATTATTTCAAAATAATATGATTGTTCAACATCTGAACTTGAATTTAAATAATTATATACAAAATATATAAAAGAATCATTACCATTGTTAAGTATATTCCAATCAATTAATTCATTATTAAATACTATCATATTTACACTATATAAATCACTAGAATTAGGTAACATAGTAAATAATGGTTCGCTCGATACTCCAATATTCCAATTTGGATCATATAATCCATTTTCTATAATATACTTATAAATATTTTTTAATATTTCATCATTATAATCTAATACTTTTCTTTTTTTAGAATCTAAAATTGTAAACACTAATAATCTTACTAATTCTACATCTCTTATTATTTCAACATTTTTCACATATTCTCCAATTATTGATATTAATTCATTTATATTATTAATGTTGTATCTATTATAAATATTTTGAATATTACTATTACACTCTTCAATTTTGTCTTTTTGTTCTAAATTTTTATAATATAATTTATAGTATGATAATTGATATATTTTATTTATATCATTTAATAATATTTTTAAATCGTTCATAAAATCACCTAATTGATTCTTTATTATACACGAAAAAAAGATATATTCCTATACCTTTCATTATTTTTTATTTGGAACTAATTTCTTAACTGGTCCTTGTTCTTTAGAATGAACATTACTTCGATTATAAACACAATTATTCATATTAAGTTTTTTTTTTTTTTATCATTATGACTTTTTATTTCTACTCTATAGTCACCTTGAAGATTTATATTTCTAGTTGAATAGTTATAAAATTTTTTGATTTTTTCTAATCTTATATTAATATCATTGCTATTATCATTTATTAAATCCATATACATATCAATAAATATATCATCTGGATTGTCCTTATACATTGATTTTCTATATGGTTCATCTGTATAAATTCTATAAACCTTAGATGTTTGTATTTTAGATATTCCAAGCAATCTATGATAAAATTTTCTAATTCTATCTATTGTAAGATAATATAAGTGATGAAAATATATATCATTATTTTTTGCATGATTTTCTAATTTTTCTATCCTATTATTTAGTATAGATATTTGTTCTTTTGCTTCTTCAATTGATAATGCAGGCATTGGTTCACTAAATCTTTTAAGTGCATATTGTTTTAATTTATATAATATATTATCTTTATCACATACTATTGAACCATTACCAATTATTGAAAACGTTGCATTATTTTGATTATTGTAATCATAATCAATTAATTTATATTCACTTTCTAAAGACTTTTCAAAATATTCTATAGGAGTTCCATCTATTACAGTTTTACCTCTTACAACTGAATCATTATTATAATTAAATATTATTTGTAAATCTATATCAGAATCATTGGTATTAAATCCAGTTAAACTACTACCATAAACAATAACACCTATAAAATCAGGATTTTCTCTATAATTCATTTTTTTTATAAAATTTTCAATTTTATTATAAACATCTACAGGTATTGGAATACTTTTGTTATTATAACTAAAATTATCTTCATTTAAATAGTGTGAATCATTTAAATCTATATCATAATGAGGCTTTACGGATGTTCTATATTCATTTTCGTTAAAAACAATATCTTTTATAGTATACTTGTATAATAATTCTAATAACTCATATTTTTCTATATAAGTTTTATCCATATTAGTCAATAATTCATAATATATTTTCAAAAAACGCTCATCAGGAATTTTATCAACACAATAACATTTTAAAAAATTAGGATTCTTATATGCATTAAGTGCTTTTGATGTTTCTAAAAAAGAAATACAATTTAATTTATGATATAATCTTCTAATTTTATCTATAGTTAGATTAAATAATATATTAAAATATGGACTATTTTCATAAGCATCTTTTTTTAATCTATCCATACGATTATTTATAATGGCAATTTGTTCAATTGCTTCATCATTATCTAATGATCTAATATTATTTGAAAATATTTGCTTTGTAAAAGCTTGCAATTCATCCATTTCATTTTCCTTTTGATAAATAATCATAGACTTACCAAATATTGATAACGAAGCACTATTTTGTTCATTGTAATCATTTTCTATAATTTGAAATACTTCACTAATATTTTTTTCAAAATACTCGATTCTTGTGTCATCAATATATGTATTTCCTCTAATTAATTTTTGATTAGAATCATCATATATAATATGCAAATCAATATCTGAATTTTCGTTATCTAAACCATACAAATAACTACCATAAAATAATATACCTAATATATGTGAGTTTTCTCTATAACCCATATTTTTTATAAAAGTATTAATTTTTTGATATATACTCATTTTTTACCCCTCAATGTTTTTTATAAGCTAAATAAAATTATAAGTATAATACAATAAATTTTAAAAAAAATCAAGCAACATAGTAATAATTAGTAAGATATTAATACCTTTGTAGTTTAATTTTTTTACCTAAATTATTAACATATATTTCACTAGAATAATTAAATGCTAGATATAAATTGTTTTTAATATATATTCTATGTGGCTCAATATAAGTTAAATTAGTTTTATCAATTCTTCTAATACTTCCATTTATTATTGTTGGAGTAGTATTACAAAAATCACATATTACTCTTAACCTCGATTCTAAAGATTCTTCAATTTCAATTTCTTCTTTAATAATACTTACCATAGACAAATCCTTTCTATAATTTTTCTGATACAACAAAAAAATCAATCATTTCTGATTGATTCATATATAAAAGTTCGAATAGTTCGAACAGATTCGTCAATGGTGCGAGTAAGAAAGTTATTTCAAACTTTTTTCACCAAAGTAAGTCGTTGCAATAATTACATCAACTTCTAATAATATAATACCATAAATTTTATTAATTTAAAATATAATTTTAAGGAATGTTTTAAAAGATTGAAAAAGGTCTGTAATGAAATAAGATAAATTTCATTACAGACCCGTAATTATCTATTATATAAAACATTTAGTCTTGTTTCATATAATTAAAGTTCATATTTAAATGTTTTTACAGTTGCGGTGTTATCTATTTTATTTAATAAATCCAATCTAATTACATAGTATACTCTACCATCTTCATTATCATAAAATTTATATCTATAATCGTTCTCTACTGTATAAGTATTTGTATCTATCAAATCACTTATAGATATATTTGATGTAGTATTGAATTGAGTTGGAGATATAGTATTCAAGGTTTCAAGATTATTAAAAGAAGTACCTTGTGTATTATCATACAAAGCAACAAATTTACCAGCAATTTCAAAAACTGTATACCCTAATATTGATTTTATATCCCCATTGATAACATAAGTAATATCGTATATGTTATAATCGTGACCTTCTGTTTTTTTTATATCAAAATTTTCTATTTTAAAAGATGAATCAATATTATTTTTTATATATTCATCTAAAACATTGATTTTTTCTTCTTCAGACAAAGATTTAGAAACAATGTTTAAATTATGTTTTCTTTCATCATCAATTAAATTATTATTAATGCTAACTGAATTATCCATAAATGCTTCATTTTCTAATGATAAGGAATTATATGCAGTCGACCAATTACCATAAGTACTAATATTTTTTACTCTTGAATCACTATATGTAAAACTATTAGCATATTGTATTGCAGTAAGCATAGTACCTCCAAATCCCGGTGTAAACACTTTGCTCCAAAATCTATTTAACCAATCACTGTGTGAACCCACTTGAATGCTTTCTTTCCAACCAATAGTAGCTTTTGCTCCATCTGCTTTTGTTTGACTGGCTACATTTGATGTCCCACTCCCTGTTTTACACCCTGCAAACACAGCTAGTTTAACTTTAGACATATCATAAGATGCTAGTCTTACTGTAGTTGACCCGTAATTTGAAGTTCCTGTAATATAAAAATCATATCCTCCAGCTGTTGCATCGTTATTATAGAAATGCATTAAATTTTGGTTACCATGACCACTAAAAAATAAAATAGAATTCTCAACTCTTTTAACTCCATTTTGTTCCCCTGTTATCCAAAAATAAGTTGGATTAGTATTTGAAATATATCCCTGACCCGCATAGGTAAATTGAGTTTGAGCTTTTGTTATGTCTGTTGTAGTATTTATATCCCCTGAACCATAATTTCTGCCAACTAACAAACCTACGTCAGCAGATACAAATGTTGGCATAATCAAAGTTGTACATAAAGAAAAAATTATTTTCTTAAAATTTAATTTCATTATTTCTCCTCTCATAAATAAGCAATTTAATTGACAAAATTATATTATTATCTTATCATCCTTAATTATTTGCCAATCACTTGCTCATATTTTTTTTCTAACAATTCATCACCTCACAATTTCCAAGTATGATAAGATAATATAATTCCTTAATATAATTATTTACATATATTAATATCAAACATATCATTTGAAATTAATATATCTTTACGACAATTAGTACAATTAATTTTATTATATAAGAAGTAACCATATATATAATATTATATAAATTCATTATATCTGTATATTTTTTTATCTTTTATAAATTAATTTTTTGATATAATCTCTATCTTTGTTGTTTCAATTTTTGTTGGATAACTTTCATTTATCATTCCCTCATAAGTTATATTCACTTCTGTTCCTACTTTGTAAGGTATATTATTATTTTTTAGTTCAATACGAAATTTATCAGAACTTTTGATTTCTTCTTCATCCTCATTTGGTTCTACTATAATGTATGATGAAGACACTTCTATAATTGTTCCAATAAAAGAATGTTCATCTTCATTTTTAATACCAAATTCAATAAGAAAAAATAATATACAAAAAACTAATATAAAAATTAATATTGTTTTTTTCATAATCAATTCTCCATTTCAACATATTAATATTTCAACATCACTTTACTTGATAATGTAATTATATCATATTTTAAAATTTTTTTATATACTATTGTAAAAAAATTTTAAAAGATAATTTATCTTTCAAAATCATCCTTATCTTTTGTATTATTTTGAATAATACCGATATCATTCTCATCTAATATATCTTCATCATATAAATTATTAATAAAGTCATCATATTTATTAGATGAGAAGAATTTATCTTTTAAAAATTCTATAAACTTTTTCCATAATTCTTTAAAATAATCTAGTGTTTCTTGTAATTTAGATACCTTATCTTCTAATTCATCAATAGTTTCATTAGCATTGTCTAATTTGTATTCTAATTCTTCAATTTTTTCATCACGAGTTTTAATTTTCTTTTGTAAATTTCTAACCTCATTAGAATGTTCTCTTAAATCATCTTCGTATTTATTTAATATTATATTTATATCGTTTGCATTTCTTAAATTTGAAGTAGTATCATTAGTTTGTTCTATATATTTTTTAATTTTTTCGATATCAGCATTAGAAATAGAGTAGTTATTTTTATTTATAAGTGTAGGTTTTAAATTATCAATAATATTATTTATTTCATTAGACTTGTCTTGTAATTCATCGGTTTTACTATTTAATTCTTTAAGTTGCTTTTTATAATTTTCTTGTTCTCGTTTAAATTTTTTATATTCATTCATATTAGCAACATTTATATCAACATTTCTTCCTTCTTCTTTTAATTTTAAAGTATAATTTAAATGATAAATACGATTAAATGAATTAATGCAATATTCTCGCATTTTATCTTGAATAACTTTTAAACTTTCTTTTGTAAAAACATCAGATTTACCAACTTGTCTTTCCATACCATTTTTCATACCATTTTTAAATGGAACACCAACTATATGTAAATGGGGACTTGATTCATCATAATGTATTGTTGCATTTGCTATTTTAAAGTTAGGTACAACTTCTTCTAAATCTATTATTTGTTCTTTAAAAACTTCTGTCATTTTATGTTTATATTTATCATCTTTATCAGACCAAAATTCCATATCTCCAAGTTCAATAATTATTTCACAAGCCAGATCTCTTTTGTTATCATTTGAAATATGATTAAAATAATTATCTATCTTTCTATCATTTCTATTTTGCTTTTTATTGTATTTAATTTTTGCATCTTCAAATAAATCTAAATATAAATTTTTTGTATCTTCTACAATAGAAGAAGTTCCTTTAATTATAGAAATCAATTCTTGTTCTTCATCATATTTTCTTAAATTATGTTTATCAACTTTAGATAACTGCTGATGATTTTGTATAGCATTATTAGATAGAGAAGTAGTACCAGTTTCAGTATTTTTAGTGCTTCTTCTTGCTTTTTTAGATTTGTTTTTATCATTACTTAAATGTAGTGAATAAGATAGTTCTTCCATATATTTAAAGCCTCCTTTACTATAATAGAGTCCTACTACGTATAGTAGGGTAATTTTGCTTTGTCAAAATCTCTAACCCCCTATATATTTTGACACAAGTATCAAAATATGGGGGCTAAGGTTTAACACCTTAGAATCCACCTGTCTTATGCAGTAATAATGATAAACTTCGTAAATCATTAAAACTACATAAAACCTATGATAAAATATAATGCACTGCATTTTATTTTATCTTTAAAAATTTTTCATTAATTGCAAACTAAAGTAAGCAATTATTTCATAATTTTATTTAAACAATCTATCGCTAATTTCATTTGCTTTGCAAACAAAACTTACCACGATTGTTATAACTTTTTTTAGAAAAAAGTTAACAAAAAATTTTTTAGTAGATAAGTCTAAAACAAGAAAGATAACTTTTTGTTTTAAACTTTTTCCATCATTATTTTTACTTTTTCTAGTCAAGAACTTTGCAAGTAAATAAATTTATTCTTGACTAGAATTTTCATCATTATTTAAAAAATTTTCTTCCGTAACATTATCTGGTATTATTTCAAATAAATCTCTAATATTTACCTTTATATCATTAGGATTATTTTTAGTAGCAAACATTCCCATTGATACCCAGTCTTTATTCCCATTATCATTTTCTTGTAATGGGAACACCCTTATTGGAACTTCATTTTTAAGAAGTGGTCCAATATCTAATTTTCTAGTTTCTTTGTATAAAGTTCCTTTATAAAAATTAACTTCATAACATTCATTTAATCTATAAAAATGTTGCATAACTTCTTTAATAGACAAATACTCACTAAACCTAACTTCACTATCAACACATATTCCATTGAAATCATAAGTAAGTAGTCTTTTTTTATCAATATAACCTTGCTTATATAATTCTTCAAAATCACTATAAAATGTTGATCTAAAATTAACTTGTTTTATTTCGTATGTATTATTTATCATTTCAAGTTCAATATCATCTACATATCGCATAATTATATCTGCTTTTATATCTCTATCTAATAAATCCCAGTTATCATTAAAAGCATAATAACTAATTGGTAATTTTACTTTATTGATAAAGTCCATATCTCTTTTAAGTAGAATATCGTGGGTAGTAAAGTTTAATTGTTCTGTTTGTTCATTTTCTAATAATTTTGAGTTAATAAGTTCAATTTGTTCTTCAATTATTTTTGTTTCTTCTTTAAATTCTTTTTCTGTAAATAATGAATCAATATATGCTTTTTTAATTCTTTCTTTTTTAGTATTTAAACTTTTTAATTCTTTACCTAATTCTTCTTTTGGATCTTCTAATTTTGATTTTAATACTGGTAAAAAAAATTCATTTACAACATTATCATATTCTAAAATATCTCTTAGAATTGTTTTAATTGTTTCTTCTATTTTAGGCTCTTTAATTGTTATTTTACAATTATTACATTGATAATAGTAATAAACTTTTCCATTTTTCTTTCTTGTTGCATTACCACCTAATATTCTATTACATTTAGGACACCTTAATTTTTGTAAAAATAAATATTCTTTATCTCGTTTATAATTTCTTGAATTTTTTCTTTTTTGCACTTGGCATTCCTCCCATAATTCTTTCGATACAAGTGGCTCGACTACATTTGAATAATATGTTGGATTATTTGTTTTTCTTCCGTGTACAAAATCTCCCTTATAAATTTCATTTGTTAATATTTTTAAAATTGTACTATCACACCAATTTGTTTTTCCAAATACTTTTTCATCATTATAAATGTTAGCAATAGTTTGGTAGGAATTTCCCTCGTAATATAAATTAAATATTCTTATTACTTGGTCTTTTGTAAGTGGATCTGGGACAAGTTTTTTATTATTTCTTTTATAACCAAAAGGGGCTTTATTTGGAATATTTCCAACTTTAATTGCTCCAGCTAAACCGATTTTAGTTCTTTCACTTGTTCTTTCTATTTCATTTTGTGATACCGTAGTTAAAAGTCTTGCAACCATTCTTCCATTTGCATTTGTTGTATTTATATCATCATTTGCACAATCTAGGTAGGCATTGTTTTCATCTAAAAATTTCATTATATCTTCCATATCATAAACACTTCTTGTTAGTCTATCTAATTTTAATACTACAATAGTATTACATTTTTTCTTTCTAATATCTTCTTTTAATTCTTCAAAAGCAGGTCTATGATTTCCAGTTTTAGCACTTATTCCAGCATCCTTATATAATTTATATATCTCATAACCTTTATACTCACACATAGCCCTTAAACGCTTTTCTTGTTCCGGTAAACTAAATCCTTCTCGTGCTTGATCTTCTGTACTTACTCTTATATAAATACCTGCAATTTTCTTTTCTTCACTCATTAATAAATCATTTCCTTTCTTCTTATTCTTCATCAAAAAAGAGGTGACAAAGACACTTAATCAAATTATGCCTTTGACACCTCTTATAATAATCTTGTTTATGTTATACTTAAATTTTATTTGTTTCATATATATCAACCCCCAATACACAAAACAAATTAATTACCATTTATTATAAATATTTTTTATTTAAAGTCAAGACATATTTGCTATTATTCACAACATTTTTGCTATTATTTGCCTATTTTAAGCCAAATAGGGCTTATATTTAAAGAAGTTGGTATAATTTATTATTTTACTTTATTTGTTTTATAAAGGTTTCTAAATCCGATATTTTTATTTTATGAGATAAATTTTCAACAAATATTTCATTAGAATAATTGAAGGCAAGAAATGTAATACCTTTAATAATTATTCTATGTGGTTCGATATAATTCAAATTTGTCTTATTAATTTTTCTAATATTACCATTAATGATAATAGGAGTAGTATTACAAAAACTACATATAAATTCTATTTTATTTTTTAATTCACTCTCAATTACTAATTCTTTCTTTGTGATATTTACCATTTTAACAATCCATCTCCTTTACTTAAACTAAAAAAAGTACCAACTTCATTAGAAATTGATACATTTATTTAAGTCTAAACTATAAAAGTTCGGACAGATTGCTTACTGGTGCGTATAAAGAAGAAGTCGAATAACTTTTCTTACGCCAATAATTAGGTAGTAATAATTACTAACTAATTACATTATACACTAATTTTTATTTTTTGGAAGATAAAATTTAAAAATATATGTTATAATTATAAAGAGGAGTTGAAACACATGAGTGCTATTAAAGTTGAAAATCTTGTTGTTAAATATGGTGATTTACGTGCAGTTTCTGATGTATCTTTGAACATTTCTGATGGAGAAGCATTTGGAATAATTGGGAAAAATGGAGCTGGAAAAACTACACTAGTTGAAACCATAGAAGGTTTAAGAAATAAAACTAGTGGAAATATATCTATAAATGGAATTGATCCATCAGATAACAAGAGAAGAAAAGAATTATATAATATGATTTCAGTGCAATTGCAAAGCACAAACTATCCTGATAAAGCAAAAGTTGAAGATTTATGCAAGTTATTTAGTTCTATTTGTGATAATCCAATTGATTATAAAGAATTATTAGAACAATTTGATCTTATTGAAAAAATAAACAAACCAGTGAGCAGTTTATCTGGTGGGCAAAAACAAAAATTATCTATTTTATTTGCGTTAATATCAAACCCTAAAATTATTTTTCTTGATGAATTAACGACAGGATTAGATGCTGATGCAAGAAGAGAAATATGGAAAAGTTTAAAGAATTTAAAGAAAAATGGAGTAACAATTATTCTTGTATCTCATTATATAGATGATATTGAAATGGTTTGTGATAGAATCGGCATTATGAAAAAAGGAAAATTAATAAATGTTGGAACAAAGGAAGAACTAATTAAAACTTCAGGCTTATCAAGAAGAATAACATTTACTTGTAATGATGATGTATCATCTTTATTGAGTGAATTAGATGGAGTTAACACTATTGATTCTCTTGGCGATCAATATACGATTATAGTTAGTAAAGAAAATGCTGCTAAAAAGTGTTCTGAAATTTTAGACCAACAGAAAATAAAATATTCTGATTATGTAGTTAGTAGACCAACACTAGAAGATGTTTTTCTTCATCTAATAAATGATAGTAATGGTGGTGAAAACAATGCGTAAAAATCTATCTTTATTTACATTTGAACTTAAAATGTTTTTCAAAAATGTTATAAATATTATATTTGTTCTAATATTTCCAAGTTGTATGATATTGTTATTTGGAAATATATATGGAAATAATGCAAATGAAATGTTTGGCGGTTTTGGTACAGTTGACATTATGATACCTGGTTATATTTGTTTAATAGTAGCAGTAACAGGTTTAATGAGTTTACCAATAACTCTTTGTACTTATAGAGAAAATAAAGTTTTAAAAAGATTAAGAGCCACTACTTTAACTCCTTTAAGTATTATTAGAACACAATTTGCAGTTAATTTTATTATGACATTAGTGGGTATTGCTTTACTTATCGTAATATCGTTAATTGCGTTTAACTTTGAATTAATTGGTTCTGTGCTTATAGTTATGTTATTAACTATTTTAGTAATATGCTCTATATTTAGTATTGGTTTGTTGATAGCTAGTATTTTTAAAAGTTCAAAAACAGCTACTACTATTGCGATGATGCTTTACTTTCCAATGATCTTTTTAAGTGGTGCAACTATGCCAATTGAATTAATGCCTGATACAGTTCAAAAATGGGCAAATGTTTTACCATTAACTCATGCAGTAAAGGTGTTAAAAAGCGCATGGCTAAATAAACCTTTTAGTGATTATTCTATATCATTTATTGTGCTAATATCTATATTTATAGTATGTAGTTTATTATCTGTAAAGTGTTTTAAATGGGAGTGATTTTAAAGTCGTGGCACGTTTTGCGAGTGATAACTCGTGAAAGTGGCTATAGACTTTGAAATATTTATTTTCATTACAAAGTTTTGAAAATAAATAAAAAACATAATTTTGCTTGAACGATTAGTTCTTGCTTAATTATGTTTTGGGGTTTCAAAAGGGAATATTCCCTTTGCACACCGTTATTGGCTCTGCCGATAGCGTAGTGTGTTACTCTATTGGAAATAGAGTTTCCTTATGACGAGCATTGCTCGTCTTTTTATATTTCAATATCACGATTATCATAATCTTTATCATAACCATAATTTTGTTCAAAAATATAATCTTTTATTTCTTCTTCTCTTGGTGTATCATCTGCAATATCTCTTAAATCTCTATCACTATAATAATCTAACTTATGATATGTTTTTATATCATCTACAACATTGTCTTTTTCTTTTTCAGTTCCAATATGAAGTATCTTTTTAAATAAGTTCTTTAATGTTTGAAGCATAGAGTGTATAAAGTTTTTAAGTCTTTTATTCTCTTTTTGTAATTCTTCGTTTTTATCTTCTAATCGACTTATCTCATATTTTAAATGTTTATTTTCAAATTTCATTTCTCTATGATTATCAGTATAATGTTTTAATTCTTGATATAGTGCTTCATTTTTAGGCATATCTCTAATAACCATTTTTGAAGTATTCATAAAGTTTTTTAATGTATCATAAGTTTCCTTATCTATCTTAACTTCTTTTTTAGTGATAGTAGGTTTTGATTTTTGAAGTTTTTCTTCTAATTCTTCAAAGTCTCTTGTCATAAGATAATTTTGTTTTTCCATACGATTATCTAATTTTCTTGTTATCTTTTTATATTCTTTGATAGTGATATGTTCATTATCACTACCTTTAATACCTCGTTCTAAATCAAAACCTTTTTCTTTCATTCTTTCCCAATATTTATCTTGTAATTGGCTTAAATGAAGACTTGATTTTATATATTGCTTTTTTGAAATAGTCCATTTTTCTTCGTTAGTTCTTTTATCAAACTTTCTAACAAGTGGAACGACAACACAATGTAAGTGTGGTGTTTTTTCGTCCATGTGGACTGTTGCATGAAGTATTTGCTCTTTCTTATAACCTAAATCGTTATAAACAAACTCCATACAAGTATCAGCCCATTTTTTAATATCTCTTTTACTCATTTTTTTAAAGAACTCATTATCAGAAGTAAATAATAGTTCATCGGCAACAACACTATTAGAATCATCTAACATTTTATTAAATGACTTTCTACGATCTTCTCGTGTAGTCTTTTGTTTTTCTTCATATTCTTTTTTATATTCTTTAACTAACTCATAATAACCTTTGGTATATTTATCAAATAAAGGAACTATATCTATATTATTTTTACTTTTAGAAATATCAATATCGGGGTTTGATTGATATGCTTTTTTATCTCTTTTATTGTGAGCTCCTATTTGTCCTAAATCTTTTAATGTATTTATCGGCTCAACTCTAAATATGGCATAACTCATTCTTCTTTTAAAACCTTTTTAACTTTCTCAAAATAACCTTTATAAACTTGTTTTCCATTCGGTCCAACTATATCAGTTAAATCAATCGTTATTACCCCTAATTGTAAGTTTTTGTTTTTAAACTTGCTATCATCTTCAAGCACTATAAGTCTAATTATTTTTTCTATTTCAATATCACTTTTAAATGATATATCTTTTAAATCATCATCAGTTTCGATTTCATAATATTGTAATTTATATTCTTTAACAAGTGTAGAGCATAGTTTTTCAAAATACTTTTTAGCATTTGCTCTTGTTTTTATTTCGTGATTCATTTGTATTTTATAACCATAATCATCTTCAAACCAATTAAGGTTATAAGGTATTTTGTAAGTATCGTGATTATATCGCATATCTTGTAAGTATGATTCTCTAAAATTACCACTTATAACTCCTATTTCATCATTAAATCTTTCTATCTCTACATAATCAACATAAGTTGCTATCATCTTTTTTCTTTTTTCTCTCGGTAGTTTTAACCAATTTTCAATATTGATAAATAATGTTTCTGGTTTTACAAAACTATCTATTTCTTGTTTATCTTGTAAGATAAGTAAGTCATCTACTGTGAAACTCAAGTTTTCATATTGTTTTTGTTCTTGTAATTTTTTTGTTAAGTCATTTTTCTTATATTCTATTTGGTTTATCTCTTTTTCAAAATCTTCAATCTTTAAAATACCTTTAATATATGCTGTTTTAATTCTATCTAATTGTTTATCTAATTCTTTAATATCTTTCTCATAATCAATTTGCTTATTATCTATTTTAGATTTAATAAATGGGGTATAGTAATTATTGATTAACTCATCTTGTTTTACTAACTCTATTAAAAGTCCTAAAAATCTATTTTCTATATCAATTTCACTAAAATAAGTTTTGCATTTTTCACATTTGTAATAGTAATATTTCTTTCCATTCTTTTTAGTAGTAGCACAACCACCTAGAAATTTACCACACTTATGACATTTAAGTTTATTTGTAAATAGATAAGTTCCTGTTCTTTCATAATGTCTTGCATTTCTTTGTTTTTGATATTGGCAATCTTCCCATTTTTGTTTACTAACTATAGGTTCAACAACATTTTCATAATACA
>ERZ506979.268-NODE-268-length-39083-cov-12.542457_pt1 | contig 39083 bp, 40 predicted proteins | sample MGYA00512887_ERZ506979 | MGnify/ENA metagenome assembly ERZ506979 | reverse complement strand
GCGCCTCCGGCGGCCCTATCTTTTCCCTTGCGCGGGAAAAGATAGGGGAGAAAAGAGTGCTTGGATGCGTTTGGTGCTTCCTGCCTCTGAATTCAGGCAGGAACCAATGTTTCAGGCGTCGTTCCACACGATAGTCACCTTACGGGTGTCTTGGTACGCGCCGCCTGATATGGGGGGTATCAAGTTTGATACTAGTTGCCGTAGAACAACTGCTATAAATAGAAGGTGCAGTCCGGATTTGCCGGGCTGCACTTTTTTGCGGGGAGGCTTTGCGTGTATGCGGGAAACCGCCGAAGGTGTGAAAAACTACTTCCAAAGGCCGGAAAAGAATGATACAATGGGGGAGAGGTGATCAAATGCTGAAGGTTTTTCTGGTGGAGGATGAATGCGTCGTGCGGGAAGGGCTGCGCGAGTGCATCGACTGGGCGCGGTACGGCTTTGAATTCTGCGGCGACGCGCCGGACGGCGAGCTGGCGCTGCCGCAGATCCGCAAGCTGCGCCCGGACATCCTGATCACGGACATCAAAATGCCGTTTATGGACGGGCTGGCGCTCAGCAAACTCGTCTGCGCGGAGCTGCCGGAGACAAAAATCATTCTCATCAGCGGCCACAACGACTTTGAATTCGCGCAGGAGGCCATTGAGATCGGCGTGGAGCAGTATCTGCTGAAGCCCGTGACGAAAAGCTCCCTGCTGAAAACGCTGGAGGATGTCAGCCGGAAGATCGACGAGGAACGCGAGCAGAAGGCCTATCTGCGCCGCTTCCAGCAGGAGGGGCGGGAGTATGAGCAGTATGCCCGCCGCAAGTTCTTCGAGCAGGTCACCTCCGGCTCTTTGCGCGTGTCGGAGATCTATGAGCAGGCCAAAAAGCTGCAGATCGATATCGACGCCGAGGGGTACACCGTCATTTTGCTGACGCTGCAGAGCCGGGGCGCGGCGGAATATTCCCAGACGCTGGCCGACCGGCTCGAGGAGCTGATGGCCTACCTGCTGCGCTACGGCGAGTATCTGCTGTTCCGCTGCAACCTCATGACCTACTGCATCATCGTCAAGGGCAGCGGCGCAGGCCTGAACGACGCCGTACACCGCTGTCTGGAAAACATCCAGCGCCGCTGCGGCGGCGACGAGGCGCTCGCCTGGTACGCGGCAGTCAGCGACCCGGTCGCCCGCCTGAGCGAGCTGCCCGGCTGCTACGCCCGGGCGCACACGATCCTGTCCTACCGGCATCTGCTGCCCGAGCAGCATGTCCTGACGGCGGACGTGCTGAAAAAGCCGCAGCGCGGCGGGCTTTCGGAGCTCGACGAGGTCGACGCCAGCAAGGCCGACCCCGCCATCATCCGCAGCTTCCTGCAGACCGGCATGCGCGAGGAGATCCCGGATTTCGTGTCGGAATACCTCTCGTCCTTCGGAAACGCGCTCAACTCTCTGCTGTTCCGGCAGTATGTGCTGCTGGAGCTGCGCTTCAGCGCCATCCGCGCGGCCAAGAGCTTCGGCTATTCGCAGGAGGAATTCCTGCGTCCGCTCGAGCCCGCGCAGGCGCGCGCGGTGGACGCCGACCTGCCGGAGCTGAAAAAGAGCTGCGCCGCATTTCTGCGCCGCGCCATCGAGCTGCGCGAGGAGGAATCCGGCAACCAGTATAAATCCATGCTCAAGCGGGCGCTGCACTATATCGACCAGAACTACACCGACGAAAATCTCTCCCTCAACGCCGTGGCGAAGGCCGCCAATATCAGCCCCAACTATTTTTCCGGCGTTTTCAGCCAGGAGATGGGGCAGACGTTCGTCGAATACCTGACGGAAAAGCGGATGGCCCGCGCGAAGGAGCTGCTGCGCTATTCCGGCAAGCGTTCGAGCGAGGTGGCCTACGAGGTCGGCTACCGCGACCCGCGCTACTTCAGCTTCCTGTTCAAAAAGACGCAGGGCTGCACGCCGAGCAGCTACCGCGCGGGAAACGGAGACGGCCATGAAGCGAAGTGAGGCCCATTGCTCGCTCGACGGAAAGCTGCGGCGGCTGCTGTGGAGCATGCTGCTGCTTGTCTGCGTGATTTTGGTGGCGACGCTGGCGATCTTGCTTCTGCACAACCACCAGTATTCCATCGTCACGGCCAATATCGTCCGCGCCTCCCAGTTCAACCAGAACTTCAAGGAGGACGTCGACCTCAAAATGTATTACTACGTCATCGACAGCACCTACGGCGAGACGCTGCCGCTGCAGGAGGTCGACGAGGCGACCGCGCTCGCGCAGGAGCTGCTGGCCGGCACGCAGGACCGGCAGAGCCGGAAGGCCATCACGAGCGCGATCAATCTCTGTGAAAATCTGCGCGAGCGCATTCTGCAGATCACCGAGACCGAGGGCTATGACGCCCGCATGGAGCAGCTCGAGTCCAACGTCTATATCCTCACCGAGCTCATCCAGCAGTATTTCTATACCTATCTCTACCACGAGGCCGGGTATCTCGATTCTCTGCAGGCGGCGCTCACGGCCAGACTCTGGCTCGAGCTGGGGCTGGTCGCTGTGGGCGCGCTGGTGCTCGTGGGCGTGCTCATGCGCCGCTCGGCGGCCATCAGCCGCAGCATCACGCAGCCGATCTACGCTCTGCGCGAGCGCGCGCAGTCGATCGGCCGGGGCGACATTGCCGCGCGGGAGCCGGTCGTGGCCGAGGATGAGACGCTGCAGGCGCTCAGCAGCAGTCTTGAGCACATGGCACAGCACCTGCAGCAGCAGATGGAGCTCAACCGGCAGGAGCAGGACAAGCTCCGCGCGATGGAGCTGGCCCTGCTGCAGAGCCAGATCAACCCGCATTTTCTCTACAACACGCTCGATACCATCATCTGGCTCGTGGAGACCGGGAAGAACGAACAGGCCGTCGAGATGGTCACGAGCCTTTCGAATTTCTTCCGCAGTTCCCTGAGCCAGGGCCGCGATATCATCACCCTCGGCGAGGAGGAGATCCACGTGCGCAGCTATCTGGAGATCCAGCAGGTGCGCTACCGGGATATCCTGCGCTATGAGATCCATGTCCAGCCGGAGCTGCGCGGCTGCGTGCTGCCGAAGCTGACGCTGCAGCCGCTGGTGGAGAACGCGCTCTACCACGGCATCAAGCTCCGCCGCGGCCTCGGCTGCATTCTGGTCGACGCCGCGCAGGAGGATGATCGCGTCCGCATCACGGTCCGCGACGACGGCGCGGGCATGCCGCCCGAGCGCCTGCAGCAGCTGCGGCAGAGTCTCGATACCGAGGAGCAGGTCGGCTTCGGCCTGCGGACGGTCTACCGGCGGCTGCGGCTGCTGTACGGGGAGCAGTGCTCCATGGAACTGGAAAGCGAGCCGGGCGCCGGGACGACGGTCACGCTGCGCTTTCCCATCAGAAAGGAGGCCGGGGCATGAGGCGGCCGATACTGCTGTTGTTGAGCCTTGCGCTGCTGCTGCTGCTGGGCCTTGGCGGCTGCATGCCCTACGTCCGGCAGACGCCGGAGGAGGAGACGACGCTCATTACCGTCGGCTTCTCGCAGGTCGGCGCGGAATCGGACTGGCGCGTGGCCAATACCGAGTCCATGCGTGAGAGCCTGAGCGAGGAAAACGGCTTCGAGCTCCTGTTTGACAACGCCCGGCAGAAGCAGGAAAATCAGTTCAAGGCCATCCGCACCTTCATCCAGCAGGACGTGGACTATATCGTCCTCGCCCCCGTCACCGAGACCGGCTGGGAAAGCGTGCTGGAGGAGGCCCGCGCGGCCGGGATCCCGGTCATCATCGTCGACCGGCAGGTGGAGGTGGACGATCCGTCGCTCTACACGAGCTGGGTCGGCTCCAACTTCCGCAAGACCGCCGACGAAGCTGTCGCCTGGCTGGCTGAGAAGCTCAAGGCGGACGACAGGGAAGACGCCGTGCAGATCCTGCACCTGCAGGGGACGCCCGGCTCCACGGCGCAGCTGCAGCGCAGCGCCGCGCTCGCGGCGGGCGCGGCCGCCCACGCGGACTGGACCATCACCGCGCAGCTGAACGGCGATTTCACGCAGGCAAAGGCATATGAGGAGACGTTGGCCTATCTGCAGAGCAGCCCCGCGCCGGACGTGGTCTACTGCGAAAACGACAACATGTGCTTCGGCGTCATGCAGGCGCTGGACGAGCTGGGCATCGCCTACGGCGATGGCGGCGTGACGCTCATTTCCTTTGACGCGGGGCGGACGGCGCTTTCCTACTGCAAGGACGGGAAGATCAATCTGTGCGCCGAGTGCAATCCGCTCCACGGCCCGCGCGTGCGCGCGCTCATCGAGCAGCTCGCGCGCGGCGAAACGCCAGAAAAGCTCTCCTACATGCCCGAAGCCCTCTTCACCGCCGACACCCTCACCGCCGAGCTCCTCGAAAGCCGCGTCTACTAAGTCTCCCCTTCCAAGGGAGCTGTCAGCGAAGCTGACTGAGAGGTTGCAGCAAATTTGCAACTAGTTGCCTTAGAATATTTGCCACAAATAGAAGGTGCAGCCTGAATTTGTCAGGCTGCACCTTTTTGCATTGGATTTCTTATGGATTTGCACGTACCCAAGGCTCCCCTCTCAGGGGAGCTGTCACCGAAGGTGACTGAGAGGTTGTAACAAATTTGCTGCGACCTCTCCGTCTCGGCTTCGCCGAGCCACCTCCCCTGAAAGGGGAGGCTTTGGGATCGCGCCTGCCAAGGCTTCCCCTATGAGGGGACGGCATTTTTCTGCTACATCCACAGCGGGAGGATCTCGATGCCTTGTTTGGCGGCGAAGCGGAGGGTGGAGGCGGTGCCGCCGGGGGTGCCGTCGAAGACGGAGATGAGGAGGGAGGCTCTTTGCACCATGGCGCGGTTGCGGCGGAGCATGCAGCCGGGAGTATAGACCGGCTCGAGCACCTCGACTGCGCTGCAGGCGGCAAGGAGCGCGTCGTAGCGCGCCTGCTCCTCGGCCGGCCAGCCGTCTTTCTGCGAGGGGCACGGGACCATAGCCGTAAGGATCGCCTCCGGCGCAGTCCCGGCGGCGCGGCAGGCAAGGACGGCCTCGGCAAAATACTGGTCGCAGCCGCGGGCCATGCCGCACAGGAAGGTCCGGAAGCCGCGGTCATAGACCTGCTGCACCGTGCGGCGCAGCAGGATCTTCAACGCCCGGCAGCGCGGGTCGTCCTCGTCCCGGCCCCAGGGCAGATGCTCCGGCCGGTGGCCGGTAAAGGCGCAGATCATGGCGGCTTCCCTCCCCGTCGCGTTTTCCACAGTATAGCAAAAAAACAGCCTCTTTACAAGCGGCCCCCGGCGTGCTATGATGAAGGCGAAAAGTGAACAGATCTTCAGGGCAGGGTGCGATTCCCGACCGGCGGTAAAGTCCGCGAGCGAAAGCTGAACCGGTGTGATTCCGGTACCGACAGTACAGTCTGGATGGAAGAAGATTTTCTTTGGCGGGACCGGTGGAAAATCGGGCCGTCCGACTGCAGCACCTGAAGATCTCTTCAGGTGTTTTTCATTTTTATCGCAAAGGATGGTCTGTATGCACACATTTCTGGAAACCCTCTCTGAAAACGCCCAATTCGTCCTGCTCTGCCTGGGGATCACGGCGGGCGTCCTGCTGCTGGCCTGGATCAGCGAAAAGCTCGTCATGCGCCGCCGTCACCGGCTGAACGCCGCGCACACGATCACCACGATCGCCATGCTGGCCGCCATCTCCGGTGTGCTGATGGTGATCGAGATCCCGCTGTTCTTCGCGCCGTCATTCTACAAGCTGGATTTCAGTGAGCTGCCGGTGCTGATCTGCGCGTTTTACCTCGGGCCGGTGTCGGGCGTGGTGTGCGAGTTTCTGAAGGTGCTCATCAAGCTGCTGCTCAAGGGCACGTCGACCGCGTTCGTGGGGGATCTGGCCAACTTCCTGGTAGGCTGCTCGTTCGTGCTGCCGGCGGCGATCGTGTATCAGAAGACGCTGAGCAAGAAGGGCGCGGTCATCTCGCTCGCGGTGGGCACGGCGGTGATGACGGTGTTCGGGAGCTTCTTCAACGCCTGGTTCCTCATTCCCCGCTTCGCGGTCATGTACGGGATGCCGCTCGAGGCCATCATCTCGATGGGCACGCAGATCAACGGGGCCATCACGAATCTCTCCACGCTGGTGCTGTTCGCGGTCGTGCCGTTCAATCTGCTCAAGGGCGTGCTGGTGTCGCTGCTGACGTTCTTTTTGTACAAACGCGTGGAGAAGCTGTTCTTCCGGAAAAAGCATACCGCGTGATTTCGGACAGAATTTTATTTCTGCCCAATCTTCATAAAAGTTTAACAAACGGAATCTTGTTTTTTTCGCGCGCATCGAGTAGTATTCTCTTTATCAAAGAAGGAGAACGAAGGATATGAAGGAAAAGTCCCGCCAGAAGCGTCTGCGGCTGCTCGCAGAGGCGAAGAAGAAGCCGGCCGTGTTCACGGTCTACGTCGTTTTGCGATTGATCGTCGTTGCGATCCTCGTTTCTTCGATCCTGCGGGGAGAATATGAAAACGCGGCGATCTGCCTGCTGGTGCTGTTTCTGTTTCTGCTGCCGCTGTTCGTGCAGCGGAACTTCGGCATCGAGCTGCCGGGCACGCTGGAGATCATCATCCTGGTCTTCATCTTTGCCTCGGAGATTCTGGGCGAGCTTGGCTGCTTTTTCATCAACGTACCGAACTGGGATTCGATCCTGCATACGACGACGGGCTTCCTCTGCGCGGCCTTCGGCTTTGCGCTGATCGATATCCTCAACCGCAACGACAAGATCAAATTCCAGCTGTCGCCGATCTACGTGGCGCTCGTCGCGTTCTGCTTTTCGATGACGATCGGCGTGCTGTGGGAATTCTTTGAGTTCAGCATGGACCGGCTGTTCCACATGGACATGCAGAAGGACACGATCGTGCACACGATCTCCTCCGTCATGCTCGACCCGACAAACAAGAACATCCCCATCACGATCGACGGGATCACCTCTGTTGCCGTCAACGGCAAAAACCTGGGCTTTGACGGGTATCTGGACATCGGCCTGTACGACACGATGGAGGATCTGCTCGTCAACTTCATCGGCGCTTTGACCTTCAGCATCTTCGGCTACTTCTATATCAAGCGCCGCGGCAAGGGCCGCATCGCAAAGGCGTTTATCCCTACCATCACCACAGAAGACAAGGAGCTTGATGCACCTCATGAGCAACTCCAAGCACAAGACCGGCCGGAAGCCCCTGAAGCTCGGGACGGTTGAAAATTATCACCACCACTGGTATCTGCTGATCTGGCTCGTCTATCTGACGCTGTTCGCCATTGCGGAGCATGTTGTGACCGACAATTACTGGGTCTCCTATCTGCCGCTGGACGACAAGATCCCCTTCTGCCGCTATTTCATCATCCCCTACTGCCTGTGGCATCCGCTGCTGTTTCTGATGACGCTCTATCTGATGTTTTACGACGCGGAGGGGCTCAAGCGGTACATGCTCTATATCGGCCTCGGCTTCGGCGGGTCGATCCTGTTCTGTCTGATCTTCCCGAACGGGCAGGATCTGCGGCCGACAGAATTCGCGCAGCACGATCTGTTCACCTGGCTGGTGCAGCGCATCTATGCCGCCGACACCAACACGAACGTGCTGCCGAGCATGCACGTCATCGGCTGCGCGGCGCTGACACTCGCCTGCTTCGACTCCGAGCCGCTGCGCAGGCGGCACCTGCAGTGGGTCATGCTGCCGCTGGGCCTCGTCATCAGCATGTCGACGGTGTTCGTCAAGCAGCATTCCATCCTTGACGTTTTTGTCGCCATTCCGGTGTGCGTGATCCTGTATTTCATCATCTATCACCGCGCCTTTGCGAAGAAATTTGGGAAGGCAGCAAACCGGGACGCATAAATTTCAGAAAAAAGCGCGGGAATCGCGCTTTTTTCTTGACTTTCTCCGGAACCTGTGAGATATTAGCAAAACTTCTCTGTAAAGGCTGTGTAAGATATGAGTATTCTGGAAATCCTGCTGCTGGGCATCGGTTTGTCGATGGACGCGTTCGCCGTCTCGATCTGTAAGGGACTTTCGGCCAAGCAGCTGCAGACCAGGCATTATCTGATCATCGGCGCATGGTTCGGCGGCTTTCAGGCGTTGATGCCGACCATCGGATTTTTTCTGGGCTCGACGTTCGAGCAGTACATCACAGCCTTTGACCACTGGGTCGCGTTCGTGCTGCTGTCCGCCATCGGCGCGGGCATGATCAAGGAGAGCCTGTCCAAGGAAGAGTCCAACGGCAACGACTCGTTCAGCTTCAAGACGATGCTCCTGCTGGCGCTGGCCACGAGCATCGACGCGCTGGCCGTCGGCATCACGTTCGCGCTGCTGCCGGACGTCAATGTGCCGCTGGCGGTCTGTCTGATCGGCATCACGACGTTCGTCTGTTCCGCCGCGGGACTGAAGGTCGGCAATCTGTTCGGCCTCAAGTACAAGGCCAAGGCGGAGCTCGCGGGCGGCATCATCCTGATCCTCATCGGCCTGAAGATCCTGCTCGAGCACCTCGGCGTCATCAGCTTCTGAGTCTTTCCCGCCGGCAGCAAAAACTGCCGGCGGGTTTTTCTGTGCTGGAAATCCGGTGGGAAATGTGCTATGCTGGATACAGAAAATATATAAATAAAGAAAGGGATACGCTCTATGATCTACAAAGCGTTTCAGGATCTGCAGCTGTCGCAGCTCGGCTTCGGCACGATGCGGCTGCCGCTGCGCGAGGACAAAAGCATCGACGAGGAACTGGCCGCGGCCATGACCGACGCCGCCATCCGGCAGGGCGTCAACTACTTCGATACCGCCTGGTCCTATCACTCCGGCAAGTCGGAGACTGTCATCGGGAAGATCCTGCAGAACTATCCGCGGGAGAGCTTCTATCTGGCGGACAAGTTCCCCGGCCATCAGATCGCGCCTACATATGATGTGGCGGATATCTTCGAACGGCAGCTGAAGAAGTGCGGCGTGGAGTATTTTGATTTCTACCTGCTGCACAACGTCTACGAAAACTCCATCGGGGTCTATGAGGACGCGCGGTGGAACATCATCCCGTATCTGCTGGAGCAGAAGAAAAATGGCCGGATCCGGCATCTGGGCTTCTCCACGCACGCGGGTCTGCCCGCGCTGGAGCAGTTTTTGCAGCGGCACGGGGAGGAAATGGAGTTCTGTCAGATCCAGCTCAACTATCTGGACTGGACGCTGCAGCAGGCGAAGGAAAAATGCGAGCTGCTGAACCGGTACAACATCCCCATCTGGGTCATGGAGCCCATCCGCGGCGGCAAGCTGGCGAATCTGCCCGAAAGCATGACGGCGGAGCTGCGCGCGATGCGGCCGGAGGCGTCGGCGGCATCCTGGGCGCTGCGGTGGGTGCAGCAGATCCCGGGCGTGACCATGATCCTCAGCGGCATGTCGGATCTGGCGCAGATGCAGGACAATCTCGCCACCTTTGACCATCCGCAGCCGCTGAGCGAAGAAGAGACCGCCTGCCTGCTCCGCTTCGCCGAGCAGATGAAAAACGCCGTCCCCTGCACGGCCTGCCGCTACTGCTGCGACGGCTGCCCGCAAAGAATCAATATCCCGCAGATGCTGCGCGTGCTCAACGAGATCCGCATCGCCCCGTCCACGAACGCGATCATGGCGGTCGAGGCTCTGCCGGGGTCGCAGCAGCCGTCGGCCTGTCTTGGCTGCGGCGCATGCGCCGCGATCTGTCCGCAGAAGATCGATATCCCCGGCTGCATGCAGGAGCTGACCGAGCGGATCGCAAAGATCCCGAGCTGGGCCGAGATCAGCCGCCAGCGCGCAGCCGCGCAACCGTGAATTATTTGTGAATTCTTCATTTGGGAGATGATTTTCGCGGCGCCTGCGCGTATAATGGGTACTTGAAATCTTAAGAGGATTTTCATAAAATCTTTATCAAATCTTCATCTTCGGCAGGTGTTCGTTGATCATGCTCTATGTATTTCTCGTGCTCGCGCTCCTCGCCAGCTGCGCGCTGACGTGGGCAGCGTCCGGGTTCGCTTCGCTGCACGCGCTGTGGCAGGTGCCGGTATTTTTCGCGGGGAGTTTTCTGGCGCTCGTGCTGCTGTTTTTGCTGGTCGTGCTCATCTCGTGTCTGTTTGTCGACCCGAAAAAGCTGCTGGAAAAGCCCAGCGGTTACTTCCGGTTCCTGCTCAACGAGTTCTGCCGGCTGGCGCTGGCACTCGGCGGCGTGCATGTCAATGTAACGGGGCTTGAAAAAGTCCCGCGGGACAGCCGCTTCCTGCTCGTGAGCAACCACCGCTTCGCATTTGACCCGCTGGTGTTCTATTCGTCCATGCCGTGGGCCGATCTGGCGTTTTTGTCAAAGAAGGAAAATTTCTCGATCTTCGTCGTCGCGCAGATCATGCGCAAGGTGCTCTGCCTGCCGGTCGACCGGAATAACGACCGCGAGTCGCTCAAGTCCATCCTCAAGGCCATCCAGTTCATCAAGGACGACAAGGCCTCCATCGCTGTGTTCCCTGAGGGACGGACGAACCGGACGGCCGATCCCCTGCTCCCCTACCGCTGCGGCGTATTCAAGATCGCGCAGAAGGCCAATGTACCCATCGTGATCTGTTCGCTGGTCAACTCCCGCGCGATCTTGCGCAACATGTTCCGCAAGCATACGGAGGTGTGGCTCGACGTGCTGGACGTCATCCCGGCAGAGGAGCTCGCGGGCAAGACGACAATTGAGGTCGGCGAGCGTGTCCACGCGGTCATGGAGGCGGGCGTTGTGCGCCGCGAACAGGCGCAGGGGCTGCGCTGAGGCCGGTTTCTCTGAAAAAAGAACGCCGGATGCATTTTTTTGCTGTATCCGGCGCTTTTTTACTTGTTGTTTTTCCGATTTCATGCTATGATATACACAATTTAAAGTGTAAAAAAGAAAGAAAGGGAGTGTTTGCGATCGCACTTACCAATGCAAGCCTGCCGGCAAAGCGGCGGATCCTGAAGGTCTGCGTCAAGCTGTTTCTGGAGCAGGGCTACAAAAAGACGACCGTCGCGGAGATCATCCAGAAGGCAGAGGTCTCCAACAGCAGCTTTCAGAACATTTTCCGCGCCAAGGACGGCGTGCTGACCGAGCTGGTCGGCTTCATGTTCTCCAATCAATTCAGCGCCGCGAGGCAGGCGGCCGGGACGAAGCTGCCGCCCGTGTTCGTCTATGCCATCGAGACTGCTCTGCAGATCACGCTGACGGAGCTGAACGAGAATCTGCGCGAGATCTACATCGAGGCCTATTCGCAGCGCGAAGCCTCGGAATATATCTTCCGTGAGACAGCCAGAGAGCTGTATCAGATCTTCGGGCCGTACCAGCCGTCGCTCACGGCGCAGGATTTTTATACGCTGGAGCTCGGCTCGGCGGGGCTCATGCGGGGCTATATGGCCCATCCGTGTGATGAGACGCTGACGCTCGAGCAGAAGCTGGAAGCCTTCCTGTCGCTCAGCCTGCGCGGCTACTGCGTGCCGGAGGACGAGCTGCAGAAAGTTTTGCAGTTCATCGCGGGAATGGATATCCGCGCGATCTCCGAAAAGGTCATGCAGGATCTGTTCCAGGCGCTGGCCATGCGCTACGATTTCACGCTGCCGGAAACGGTGTAACGACATAAAAGCTCCCCGATCCTTTGGATCGGGGAGCTTTTTCAGCTTTCTTTCTGCACAGGCTGCTTTTTGCCGGCGGCTTCGCCGGAGAAAAAGAGCCAGATGCGGCCAAAGAAGGGGCGGTTGAAGTAGAACAGCCAGACTGCGAGCGCGCCGAGGCCGATCGTCAGCAGCGACGAAACACACACGTCCGAGAGGAAATGCGCGCCCATGCGCAGTCTTGTAAAGGCGACGACGGCGGTCCAGGCTGCGCCGATGGCCATAAAGAGCTTTTCCTTGTCGTGCAGGCGGCGGCAGATCGTCGGGACGAGGATCATCAGCATGGCGCAGGCGGCGCAGGCCGTATGGCCGGACGGGAAGGAGCGGAACTCATCGGACGAGACGCCGTCGGCGACGAGCTTTTTCTTGAGCGCCGTGCCGGCCTGCCACCAGTTGGTGAAGTAGGTGTCGTTGCCGGTCGAATAGATCAGGCGCATCCGCGCGCGGCCCCAGGGAACCTTGATGATGTTGATGAGCAGCATGATGCCGACGCAGACGAAGATGACCGTGCACAAAAAACGCAGGAGCGTCTTGGCCTGACAGCCGCGCGTCATAAAGAGAAAGGCGAAGGCCGCAAGCGCGTCAACAAAGAGCGTCACCAGCAGTGCGACCGCCGTGGGGAGCGCGGGGACGTTGTCCGTCGCCTCATGGATGGAGAGGAAGACGCTGCCCGCGATCAGGCAGACGCCGAAGGCCAGCAGGATCATGTGCAGCTCCGGGCGGAACTCGCCGCGCCGCACGATCAGCAGCACGCCGCAGCTTGCCAGCAGCGCGAAGGCCGGCAGCTCGCCGAAGGCGGCGAAAAACTGGCCGAAGGAGCTCTCGTGGCCGGGATAGAGGAAGCGGGAGATCGGCAGGTCGGCGAACGACCCGGCGATCAGCAGCGCAAGCAGCACCAGCGCCGTCAGACCGGCGCAGCACGTATAGGTTCGTTTCAGTTTTTTCATGGAATACCTCGGAATCTGGAAAATCGTCCTGTCAGTATAGCACAAAAAGTGGGCGCTGGCAAGTTGACGCGGGGAAAGAAAGCTGATATCATCGGAAAAAGAAATGAGGCGAGGATATGAAGCACGCGCAATTTGATTATGTTAACCAATTTCACTGTCTGGCGGGCGGCTGCCCCGACACCTGCTGCAAGGACTGGCAGATCATTCTGGATGAAGACGCGCTGGCGCGCTACCGCGCCATGCCCGGTCCGCTTGGCGAGCAGGTGCGCGCGGCGCTGGTCACGGAAAACGGCGAGACACGCTTCCGGGAGGAGGGCGGCCGCTGCGTCCTGCTGCGGGATAACGGCCTCTGCCCCATCCAGGCGGCGTACGGCGTGGAGGCGCTCTGCCGGACATGTTACACGCACCCGCGGTTCACAGAGGAATATGGGCAGACGGCGGAGCTGACGCTGTCGCTGTCGTGTCCGGAAGCGGCGCGGTTGCTGCTGACACACGAAGCGCCGCTGCGGATCGAGACGCAGGACGACGGCGGGCCCGTCGTGCCGAATGAGCTGGACCCGGAGCTGTATCCGGCGCTGCTGGCGGCGCGGCAGGCGTTTTTCCGGCTGGCACAGGACCGGTCGCGGCCGATCGAGGACCGGCTGGCGCTCATTCTACTGCTGGCGCGGCGGGTGCAGCGGCTGCTGGACGAGGGCCGCGAGGAGCTGGTGCCGGTGCTGGCGCGGCGGTTCGGCGGGCGCGGGTATCAGGACCGGAGTCTGGTGCGCCTGGCGCGGCTGCGCAGCCGGGCGGGGCGGTTTTTCCCGTGCTGGATGGTTCTCAACAATATGGAGCACCTGACGAAGCGGTTTGAGTCCATGCTGGATGCCGCCATGCATCAGGATGCGCCGCCCGCGGCGTTCCGGGCAGAGCTTGCCGTGCCGTATGAAAATCTGCTGGTCTATTTCCTGTTCCGCTACGCGCTCAAGGCCGTGAATGACCGGCAGCTGCTGCCGCGCGTCGCGGCGTGTGTGTTCCACCTGCTGTGCCTGCGCGAGCTGCTGGACGACGCAGGATCCGAAACGGCCCTCTGCGCGGCGGCCAGCCTCTACAGCAAGGAGGTCGAGCACTCGGAGGAAAACCAGAAGCTTCTTTTGAAGCTCTTCCGCCGGAAAACGCTGACGTGGCAATACCTCGTGTCGGTGCTGGACGCGTGAGGGAGATAACCTCTCCGTCCCGGCTTCGCCGAGCCACCTCCCCTGGCAGGGGAGGCTTTGGACTTCGGCATTCTCATGGCTTCCCCTGTGAGGGGAAGCCATTTTTACGCTGCGGCGGATATAGAAAAGCCTCCCCGGGTGGGGAGGCTTTGGGGTCAATGGTCGGATTTGAGACCGGCGCCGCACATGGTGAGGAGGGTGTCGGGGGTGGGGCCGTTGAGGCGGCGGTATTCGAGGTAGGCGGCGTAGTTGGCTGCGGTGGTATGCTCGCAGTAGACGCCTTTGCAGGCGAGGGCGGCGCGGGCCTCGAGAATTTTGTCCTCCGGGGCGTGGACGAAGCGGACGCCGTGCTTTTTGGCCAGCCGCAGGATCTCCTCGCCGCGCATGGGCTTGCCGATGGAGATGCCCTCGGCGATGGTGGGCGTGGGGGTGACGGCCGCGGGCTCCGCGGCCCCCTGCGCCGCGGCGCGCAGAAGCGGGTCGCAGTTCTGGCTCTGCAGGGCGATGATCTGCGGGAAATGGTCGATGACGCCGCTATTTTGCAGGTGCTCGAGCGCGTAGATCGCACCGAGAAAGAGCGTGCCGTTGCCCACGGGGATGACGAGGTTGGCAGGGATGCGGCCGAGCTGCTCGAAGACCTCATAGATATAGGTCTTCGTGCCCTCGTAGAAGAAGGGGTTATAGACGTGGTTTGCGTAATAGACGCCCTCCTGCTCGACCTTTGCGCGGCAGACGTCGGCGCAGTGGTCGCGCGAGCCGGGGACGATGGTGCAGGCCGCGCCGTGGGCGCGGATCATGTCGATCTTCTTGGGGCTCGTGCCCTCGGGCACGAAGATCTCGCAGGCGATGCCCGCCTTGGCGCAGTAGGCCGCGACGGCGTTGCCCGCGTTGCCGCTGGAATCCTGCACGACCTGATCGACGCCGATCGACTTGCAGTGCGCGATCAACACGGCCGCGCCGCGGTCTTTGAAGGAAAGGGTGGGCATGAAGTAGTCCATTTTGAGCAGCACGTCCTCGTCCAGACGGACGACAGGGGTCATACCCTCGCCCATGGTGACGGCGCGCCAGCTCTCGTCCTCCAGCGCCATGAACTTCCGGTAGCGGAAGAGGCTCCATTCGTGCATGTCGACGCCGGAGAGGTCAAACGCGGGCAGATCGGCTTCCAGTTTCCAGAGTCCGCCGCAGGTGCAGTGGGCGGCGCGGGTGGTGACGGCCTCTTTGCGGCCGCATCTGGTGCAGACAAAGTTCATATCGGTTCCTCCCTTTCAGTTTTTCAGTTCAGCGACGGCTTCGATCTCGACCAGTGCGCCGTGGTGCAGCGCCCGGGTGGGGACGACGACGCGGGCGGGCTTATGGCTGCCGAAGAAGGCAGCATAGACCACATTGACCTCGTCCCAGAGGGCGATATCGGAAATGTACACGCGGCAGAGGACCACGTCTTCCCTGCCGCAGCCGGCGGCAAGCAGGACACGCTCGACGTTGTGCAGGGCGTCCTGTGTCTGCTGCGCAAGATCCGGGGCCATGGGTGCGCCGGTCTCATGGTGGACCGGGAGCTGGCCGGAGATATAGAGCGTTTGGCCCGAGATCATGCCAGGGACGTAATGCCCGGCGTTGGGCAGCTTCGATTCTAATGTGATGGCTTTCATCCGCGTTTCCCCCTGACTTCGTCCAGATAGCTGTAGATGGTGACTTTATTGACGCCGAGCTTTTCCGCCGCCTTTTCGATGCTGCCCTTCATGAGGAAAATGCCCTTGCTGTCCATGAAGCGGATCTTCTCAAGCCGGGCCTCACGCGTGAGCGGCGGCTCGTCGCCGATGATGCGGTCCATGAGGTTTTCGATCATCACCGCGACATGCTCCGCGCCGGTCTGCGGCTCGGGCGGCTTCGGTTCCGGCTCGCGCGGCTGCGGGAGCAGCGACTGCAGATAAGCGATCTGCTGCGTGAGGCGGGTCGTATCAAGATTGAGGCAGAGCGCGCCGGTCAGGCGTCCATCACCGTCGCGGATCAGGAGGGTCGAGGAGCGGATGCGCTTGCCGTTTGGGGCAGTAAAATAGTAATTGGCGACGAAATCCTCTTTCAGCTCATTCGAGAGGATGACCCGACGGACGAGCTGGTCGAAGCTCTGGCCGACTTTCCGGCCGGTGACAGACGGGTTTTCCACATGGACGACGGAATGCTCCGGGCAGTCCAGATCGTGCAGCACGACCTCGCAGTCCTGCCCGAAGGTCTGCGCCAGCATCCGCGCCAGCGGGACATAGGGCGCAAGCGCCGGTCTGATCTCCATAGGTTTTTCCTCCTTACTGCAGCTTTCCGCGCCCGGCGATCGGGAGCGTCTGCACCACGTCGTCGCCGGAGATCAGGTATGCCTGATCGTAGAGATTGCAGACGGGGCAGATATGGACGGGAATGACGCGGACCTTCTGGCCGATCTGAACGCGGTCGTGGAAAGCACGGTCGAGAATGATCGCGTGCTCGTCGAAAACCTTTTCGATGTGGACCTCCGGGCAGTCGTAGAGCGTGCCCTTCCCCGGCACGGCGCAGATGCCCTCGGTGCGGGACTGCATGGTCAGGCCCTTCGCGCCGACGTCCAGAATGGTGCGCGTGTCAGTGGGCTTGCTGATGACCGTCGCCAGCACGGTCGCCGCGCAGCGGTCCAGCGTACCGATGGCGTGGCCCTGCGAGGCGTCCATCAGGGCGTAGGTGCCGGGGCGCAGCTCGGTGATGCCGGGGAGGATGGGGACGTGGTTCATAAAGGTCGGCGTCGCGCCGTAGCTGACGATCCGGCAGGGCATACCGTGCGCGGCAGCCAGAGCGGCAAAGCGCAGCGTGCGGCGCTGCGCGCCCTCGGACAGAGCGAGGAGCGCGGGAAGATCCGCCGCGCCGTAGCTGTTGCCGTCGTGGGAGAAGATGCCGCCGAAGATAACGTGCGGACAGGTGCGGAGCGTATCGAGAAGGGTCAGGAAATCCGCCTCTTCGATGACACCGGAGCGGTTCTCCCCGACCTCGATCTCGATCAGGACGGGGACGCTTACGTTCTGCGCGGCAAAGACCTGCTCGGCCTGCGTCACCTGGCAGGGCGTATCGACGCCGAAGGAGATCGTTACGCCGCGCGCGGCCAGCGCGGCGATGCGCCGCAGCTTCTGCTCGCCGACGATCTCATTAGCGATAAAGACATCCTGCAGGCCGTTTTCCGCCAGGACCTCCGCCTCGCCGGTCTTTGCAGCAGCGACGCCGCAGGCGCCCTGCTGCAGCTGCAGCTTGGCGATGGCGGGCATTTTATGCGTTTTGGTGTGCGGGCGGAGCTGCACGCCATAGCTGTCGGCATAGCGCTGCATGTCCGCGAGATTTTTCAGCAGCCGCTCCCGGTCGATGAGCAGGGACGGCGTATCGAGCTGATCGAGCTTCATGATGGTTCCCTCCCGGTGATCTGTAATTTTTTCTTCTTGTATAAAAAATTATATGCGCAGCTTTTTCGTTTGTCAAGAGGAATTTATAAAAAATTATACGGTGTGGATAAATTCTTCTTTCCATTTGCAGATTGAATAGGCAGACCGCGTAATTTTTGTGAAAACTTACAATTTTAACAAACGAGTGCATTTTTTCTTGCATTCTTTTGATGATTATGCTATCCTAACATCAGAAAATCACAAGAGGATACCTGCCCGGAGTGTTGAGCATGGGGACAAGCGGACTAATCGTGCCGTCTGTTTTGCATGCTCTTTTTCATTTTTTCAGAAGTCAGATATTGGATAGGAAACAGGATTCCCGGAAGAAAGGCGGATCAGATTGGAACAACGACTCTATGAAGCCCTGCAGTCGAACCCCATCATTGCCGCGGTCCGCGACGACGAGGGGCTGGAGGCCTGTCTGCAGGCAGACGTGCAGACCGTCTTCGTGCTCTACGGCGATATCTGCGGCATCGCCGGGATCGTCCGGCGGATCAAGGACGCGGGAAAAATCGCCATCGTCCACGCAGATCTGATCACGGGGCTTGCCGCCAAGGAGATCTCCGTCGATTTTCTGCACAGCACCACGCTGGCTGACGGGATCATCTCGACCCGCACCAACATGATCCAGCGGGCGAAGGAGCTGCAGATGATCGCCATTCTGCGGGTGTTTCTGATCGACTCCATGGCGTTCGACGCGGCTCTGGGCGCGCGGAATCTCAAGCCGGACGCCATCGATATCCTGCCCGGGCTGATGCCGTCGATGATCCGGAAGGTCCGGCAGATGACGGGCATCCCGGTATTGACGGGCGGGCTCATTACAGAAAAACGGGAGGTCATGCAGGCGCTCGAGGCCGGTGCGCTCGCCATTTCCAGCACCGCGCCGGACGTCTGGCAGATGTAAGGAGGATGCGCGATGTGCAGCGATACCAAGGAAAAGATCGCAGAAGCCGTCGAACAGATGATGCTGACGAAGCCGGTCAGCAAGATCACCGTCCAGAGCGTCATGGAACAGGCGCAGATGAAGCGCCAAACCTTTTACTATCACTATCAGGACATTTACAGCGTACTGGAATGGATCGTGGTGCGCGAGATCTGCACGCCGCTGCGGTATGACGAGAGCGTCAGCGCGGAGGACTGGAGCATGCAGGCGCTGACACTGCTGCGGGCCAGACAGCCGCTGCTGCGCAGGATCTCCCCTGCCCTCGGCCATGAAAAGCTCTACCAGCTCACCGCCGGGATCCTCCGGCCGCAGCTGGCGCGCTTTCTTCCCCCGCCCGACACGCAGGACGCCGGGACGTACCGGCTCGCGCTGGATATGCTCTGCTACGCCGCGTTCTGCACACTCGACAGTCTTGTCGTCAGCCGGACGCCGCTCAACGTCGAGACGTGCGCGCGGAACATGCGCGCGCTGTTCGTGATGATGCGGCAGGCGTCATGAATTTTACGGAAGCGCTTCTATTTTCCGGTTTTACGCATACGATGTTATGTGCATATCCGCTATAAATCAATCGATAGAATTTTATTTTTTGGTGATTTTGACATTTCCCCAAGCTTGTCTAAAGACACCGGGCGGTTTTTCCGCTATACTGTTTTTAAGATACCACCATGGAGTGATCATAAAAATTTTCAAGAAAGATAAGGAGGACGTATTCATGGCAAAATACATCATGGCCCTGGACGCCGGCACGACTTCCAACCGCTGCATTCTCTTCAATGAGAGCGGCGAAATGTGCAGCGTCTCGCAGCGCGAATTCCCCCAATACTTTCCGAAACCCGGCTGGGTCGAGCACGACGCAAATGAGATCTGGGCCACGCAGCTAGGTGTCGCTGTCGAGGCCATGCAGAAGATCGGCGCGACTGCCGCCGACATCGCCGCCATCGGCATCACCAACCAGCGCGAGACCGCGATCGTCTGGGATAAGGTCACCGGTGAGCCCATCCACCACGCCATCGTCTGGCAGTGCCGCCGGACGAGCGAATACTGCGACTCGCTCAAGGCCAAGGGCCTGACCGATTCCTTCCGCGCCAAGACCGGCCTCGTCATCGACGCCTATTTCTCCGGCACGAAGGTCCACTGGCTGCTCGAAAACGTCCCCGGCGCGCGTGAGCGTGCGGAGCGCGGCGAGCTGCTGTTCGGCACGGTCGAGACGTGGCTCATCTGGAAGCTGACGGGCGGCAAGGTCCACGTGACCGACTACTCCAACGCCTCGCGTACCATGCTCTTCAACATCAACACCCTGCAGTGGGACGACGACATCCTCAAGGAGCTCGATATCCCCCGCTGCATGCTCCCGACTCCGATGCCCTCGAGCTGCATCTACGGCGAGACCGATCCGTCGCTGCTCGGCGGCCCGATCAAGATCGCGGGCGCAGCCGGCGACCAGCAGTCCGCCCTCTTCGGCCAGGCCTGCTACCATCCCGGCGAAGCCAAGAACACCTACGGCACCGGCGCGTTCCTGCTGATGAACACCGGTGAGAAGCCTGTGTTCTCCAAGAACGGTCTGGTCACCACGATCGCCTGGGGCCTGAACGGCAAGGTCGAATACGCGCTCGAAGGCTCCGTCTTCGTCGCCGGCGCCGCCATCCAGTGGCTGCGCGACGAGCTGAAGATCATCGAGTCCGCGCCGGATTCGGAATACTATGCCGGCAAGGTCAAGGATACCAACGGCTGCTACGTCGTCCCGGCGTTCACGGGCCTCGGCGCGCCGCACTGGGATCAGTACGCGCGCGGCACCATCGTGGGCATCACCCGCGGCGTCAACAAGAACCACATCATCCGCGCGACGATGGAATCCCTGGCCTATCAGGTCAACGACATCCTCGTCGCCATGCAGGCGGACTCCGGCATCAAGCTGGCCGCACTGAACGTCGACGGCGGCGCTTCGGCCAACAACCTGCTGATGCAGATGCAGTCCGATATCTCCGGCGCGCCGGTCCAGCGGCCGACCTGCGTGGAGACGACCGCCATGGGCGCGGCGTATCTGGCGGGTCTTGCCGTCGGCTACTGGGCAAGCAAGGAGGACGTCGTCCACAACCGCGCGATCGACCGGGTCTTCCATCCGGAGATCACCGCCGAGGAGCGCGCAGCCAAGGTCAAGGGCTGGAGCAAGGCCGTCAAGTGCGCCTACGGCTGGGCAAAGGACGAATAAGACACGTTTTCATAACACAAAAGGAGAATCCACGCAGAAAAGGAAGTATAAAGGCAGCAAAATCGAATATTGATGTATGACAGGGAGGAAAATTCATGTTCTTAAAGTACTTATGTGAGTTCCTTGGCACAATGATGCTGATCCTTCTCGGCGACGGCGTCGTTGCAAACGTGACCCTCAACAAGTCCGGCATGAAGGGCGCAGGCTCCATCCAGATCACCATTGCCTGGGGCCTTGCGGTCATGGTTCCCGCGTTTATCTTCGGCGAAGCCTCCGGCGCAAGCTTCAACCCGGCGCTGACCATCGCACTGGCGGTCGGCGGCATGTTTGACTGGGCGCTGGTCCCCGGCTACGTCATCGCACAGATCCTCGGCGGTATCGTCGGCGGCGTTCTGGTCTACATCCTCTTCAAAGATCACTTTGACGCGACGGAAGACCCCGGCACCAAGCTTGGCGTGTTCTCCACCGGCCCGTCCATTCCCAACACCGGCCGCAACATCGTGCAGGAAGCTATCGCGACCTTCGTGCTGGTCTTCGCCATCTGCGGTCTGAATCAGGTCCCGGAGCTGGCTGCCGGTGTCGGCAAGCTGCTGGTCTTCGGCATCATCGTGGCCATCGGCATGTCCCTCGGCGGTCTGACCGGCTATGCGCTGAACCCGGCGCGTGACCTTGGCCCGCGTATCGCGCACGCCATTCTCCCCATCAAGGGCAAGGGCTCCAGCAACTTCAAATACGGCCTGATCGTGCCGATCTTTGGGCCGATCATCGGCGGTATCGTCGCTGTCCTGCTCTACAACGTCATTCCCTGGTAAGCATATTTGAATATTCTCTGCTCTAAGTGAACGTGTCGGGCAGTCCAACCCTCCCACCGGAAGGCTTTCTTGGGCTGCCCGACATTCTTTGGCAGAAAAGGAGGAATCTTTTTGTACGACATTATCATCATCGGCGCCGGTGTGACCGGCTGCGCAGTCGCGCGGTATCTGTCGCGCTACGAGGGCCGGATGCTGGTGCTGGAAAAGGCGGAGGACGTGTGCTGCGGCACCTCCAAGGCCAACAGCGCCATCGTCCACGCGGGCTTCGACGCCGCGCACGGCAGTCTGATGGCGAAAATGAACCTCGAGGGCAATCTTATGATGCCGCAGCTGGCGAAGGATCTGGATTTTGCGTTCAAAATGAACGGCTCGCTCGTCGTCTGCATGTCCGAGGAGGATCTGCCGAAGCTGCGGGCGCTGTATGAAAACGGCGTGAAAAACGGCGTCAAGGAGCTGGAGATCGTGGACGCGAAGCGCCTGCACGAGCTGGAGCCGAACGTGTCGAAGCACGCGGTCGCCGCGCTCTGGGCCCCGACCGGCGGCATCGTCTGCCCGTTCAATCTGACGATCGCGCTGGCAGAGAATGCGTTCGACAACGGCGTGGAATTCCAGTTCAACACCGAAGTCACCGGCTTTACCTGGGAGGACGGCTTCTGGACCATCCACACGAACCACGGCGATTTTGAATCGCGGTACGTGATCAACGCGGCGGGTGTCTACGCGGACGTGCTGCACAACATGGTCTCGACGCGCAAGCTGCACATCACGCCGCGGCGCGGCGATTACTGCCTGCTGGACAAGAATACCGGCGATTTCGTCTCGCATACCATCTTCCAGCTGCCCGGCAAGCTCGGCAAGGGCGTGCTGGTCAGCCCGACGGTCCACGGCAACACCATCGTCGGCCCGACGGCCATCGACATCGACGACCGCGAGGGTACGAACACCACCGCCGAGGGTCTGAACGACCTGATCGAGAAGGCGGGCGCGACCGTCGAGCATCTGCCCATCCGCCAGACCATCACGAGCTTCGCCGGTCTGCGCGCGCATGAGGATCACCACGAATTCGTCATTGGCGAGGCCGAGGGCGCGCAGCAGTTCATCGACTGCGCGGGCATCGAATCGCCGGGCCTGACCTCCTCCCCTGCCATCGGCCTGCATGTGTCGGAGCTGATGCGGGATCTGATGGGTCTGAGAGAAAAGGCGCACTTCATCGCCACGCGCAGGGGCGTGCTCGACCCGAAGACGCTCTCCAAGGAAGACTATCAGCAGCTCATCCGCGAAAAGCCCGCCTACGGCCAGATCATCTGCCGCTGCGAGCAGGTCACGGAGGGCGAGATCCTCGACGCCATCCACCGTCCGCTCGGCGCAAAGAGCCTGGACGGTGTCAAGCGCCGCACCCGCGCGGGCATGGGCCGCTGCCAGGCGGGCTTCTGCAGCCCGCGTGTGATGGAGATCCTGGCGCGGGAGCTGCACGTGGATCAAAGCGAGATCACCAAGTGCGGCGGGCAGTCCCGGCTCATTACCGGCACGAACAAGGATTCCATCGGGGAGGTGCAGGCAAAATGAAATATGACATTGTCGTCATCGGCGGCGGCCCTGCCGGTCTGTCGGCCGCGATCGCGGCGTATGACGCCGGGTGCCGCAGCATTCTGATTTTGGAGCGCGACGTGCAGCTGGGCGGCATTCTGAACCAGTGCATCCACAACGGCTTCGGCCTGCACACCTTCGGCGAGGAGCTGACCGGGCCGGAATACGCCGCGCGGTACATCACGCAGGCGCTTGGGCGGAAGATCGAATACAAGCTCAACACCATGGTCCTCTCCATCAGCGAGGACAAGCACATCACGGCCGTCAACCGCGAGGAGGGCCTCATCGAGATCGACGCGAAGGCCATCCTCCTCACCATGGGCTGCCGTGAGCGCAGCCGCGGCGCGCTGAATATCCCCGGCTACCGCCCGGCGGGCATCTACTCGGCCGGTACGGCACAGCGGCTGGTCAATATGGAGGGCTATATGCCCGGCCGCCGGGTCGTGATCCTCGGCAGCGGCGATATCGGCCTCATCATGGCCCGCCGCATGACGCTCGAGGGCGCGAAGGTGCTGGTCGTGGCGGAGCTGCTGCCCTACTCCGGCGGTCTGAAGCGCAACATCGTGCAGTGCCTCAACGACTTTGACATTCCGCTGAAGCTCAGCCACACCGTCGTGAACATCGAGGGCAAGGAGCGCGTCTCCGGCGTGACGATCGCCGAGGTCGGTCCGGACCGCAAGCCCATCCCGGGCACGGAGATCCACTATGACTGCGACACGCTGCTGCTCTCCTGCGGCCTGATCCCGGAGAACGAGCTCTCGCGCGGCATGGGCGTGGAGATCTCCCCGGTCACGAACGGCCCTGTGGTCGACGAGAGCCTGCAGACGAGCATCCCGGGCGTCTTCGCCGCGGGCAACGTGCTGCATGTGCACGATCTGGTCGACTACGTCTCGGAGGAGGCGGCCGCCGCGGGCCGCGCCGCCGTGCGCTATCTTGCGCAGGGCGAGACCGGCGAGCGGCATGAGATCCCCATCACGTTCGAGGGCGGCATCCGCTATACCGTCCCGGCCAGCATCGACCCGAAGCTGGTGCAGGACGATCTGCTGCTGCGGTTCCGCGTGGGCGGCGTGATGAAAAAGCGCGTGGTGAAGCTGTATCTGAGCGACGAGGCTGTGGTCTCGCGCAAGCGGCCGGTCATGGCCCCGGGCGAGATGGAGGAGCTGAAGCTCACGAAGGATATGCTCGCCGCGCATCCCGGCCTCAGCCGGATCCATATCACCGTGGAGGAGGCATAACGATGGAAAAACGAGAACTAACCTGCATCGGCTGCCCTCTCGGCTGTTCGATCACCGTGACGCTGGAAAACGGCGAGATCCGCGACGTCACCGGCTACACCTGCAAGCGCGGGCATGACTATGCAAGGAAGGAAGTCACGAACCCGACGCGCATCGTCACGAGCACGGTACGGCTGACCGGCAGCCGCACCGGCGCGTGCGTCGTCAGCTGCAAGACGGCGCAGGATATCCCGAAGGGCAAGATCTTCGAGATCGTCGCGGCGCTCAAGGGCGTGACGGCTACCGCGCCCGTCCATATCGGCGACGTGCTGCTGGCCGACGTCGCCGGGACCGGCGTCGACATCATCGCGACCAAAAACGTCCAATAACCTCCTTCTCTTTCTTCCCCCAGCGCCCCGGGCGCACCGAGAATCTTCGGTGCGCCCGGGGTTTCCGCTTCGGCACGCACCGGCTCCCCTTGGCAAGGGGAGCCGGGGAATGCAAATGTTCACAAATCCTTTGGGATTCGTTCATAGTTCTGACATGATTGGCCGATATACTCATACTCGTAAGCAAGCCAATCTTTTCTTTCCTCTCTTCTCTTTCTTCTTTCTTTTCTACACCAACGAAACCAGCCTGCCGCGATGCGGCAGGCTGGTTTCGTTTTTTCTGCGGACAGCGGCCCGGCCGCAGCGGTGTGGGCTGCGGCCGGGCGGGTCAGGAGAACCAAATGGGATTGGGGTCAGATGATGTTGTACTCCTTCAGGAGCTTTTCGATGTCGGTGCCCTTGATCTTGCTGAGGGCCTTATCGAGGGCGACCTTCTGGACGAGGGAGAGCTTCATGTCGGTGGGCTTTTTGCCGTCGCGGAGCTTGACGGTGGCGTCGAGCAGGTCGCGGACGTCATAGACGCTGCCCCAGACCTCCGGCACGCCGCGGTCGACGTTCAGGAGGGTATAGACGGCCTCCATGCCGGTGCGCATGGAATACTCGGTGGTGAAGATGGTGTCGCGCGGGGTCTCGGCGAACTGGCCGAGGAAGGCGAAGTTCACGGAGCCGTCGGGCACGACCTTCGGGCGGTCGCCGTAGGCGCGCGGCATGAAGAACGCGTCGATATACGGCATCATGACCGGGACGGTATTGGCGCTGTTCGTCGCCAGCTCCTCGATCTGGTCCTCGGGCACGCCGATGTGGTAGAGCCACTCCATGCAGATCTCCTTGCCGGTGCATTCGCGCATGGGCTTCTTGATATAATCGCCGGGCTTGTCGGTAAAGAGCGAGTAGACCCAGACGAGGCAGTGGTTCTTGGGCTGCGCGCGGAACTGCGGCTGACGGTTGATGGTCCAGCTCATGAGCCAGCTCGAATCCTTGACGGTGACGATGCCGCCGGTGACGACATGGCCGGTGAACGGATCGCGCTTGCAGATGTTCTTGATATAGGGGATGATCTTCTGGTCGAGGGTCTCGACGGTGGCGCTCATCCAGTTGGTCTGCTCGGGGTCATAGCAGAACTTGTCGGGATGGCCGAAGGACGGATCCTGCGCGGCGATCTTGCGCCACATGTCCCAGCCGCCGCCGGGTTTGATCTCGGTGTTGTAGGGGGCGGGCTCGTTCTGGCTGCCGCGGGAGGAATTTTCGACGCAGCCGCCGTTGGTGATGAAGACGAGGTCGTTCTCGGTGAGGTCGATGGCGTCTTCCTTGCCGTCGCGGAGGATGTCGATGCGCTTGGCGAGCTTGTGGGCCGGGTCGGAGCAGTCGAACTCCACGTTCACGACCTGCACGCCGTAGTGGAACTGGACACCGAAGCTCTCGAGATACTTGATCATCGGGAGGATCATGGACTCATACTGGTTGTACTTCGTGAAGCGCAGCGCCTTGAAGTCGGGCAGACCGCCGATGTGGTGGATATAGCGCTGGATGTAGAGCTTCATCTCGAGCGCGCTGTGCCAGTTTTCAAAGGCGAACATCGTGCGCCAGTAGAGCCAGAAGTTGGAGTTGAAGACTTCATCGTCGAAGAAGTCGGTGATGCGCTTGTCCTGCAGGTCCTCGTTCGGGGTGAAGAAGAGCTTCATGATCTCCATCGCGCCCTTGTCGGAGATGTCGAACTTGCCGTCGGTATGGGCATCCTGGCCGCGGTTTTCGGTGGCGCGGCAGAGGGAGTAGTTCGGGTCCTCCTTGTTGAGCCAGTAATACTCGTCGAGGATGCTCACGCCCTCGGTCTCGATGGAGGGGATGGAGTGGAACAGGTCCCACATGACCTCGAAATGGTTGTCCATCTCGCGGCCGCCGCGCATGACGTAGCCGACGTTTTCGAACTTGTAGCCGTCACAGGCGCCGCCGGGGATGGAATCCTTCTCGAGAATGTGCACCCGGTCGCCCTTCATCTGGCCGTCGCGGACGAGATAGCAGGCTGCGGTCAGCGCGGCCAGGCCGCTGCCGACGATATAGGCTGATTTGTTGTCCACGCCCTCGGGCTTTTTGGGTCTTGCAAATGCTTCATAGTTGCCGCTCGAATAATACATGGTTCATACCTCCATAAAAAGTCTGGAAACGATGTTTTATGTTTCCCTTTCGATGGTATGAGCATACTACAGGTCCCGAAAAAGCGCCATAAGCAGAAAATGCCCGGTGATAAAGTTCTTATCACCGGGCGGGAAATTGTATAGTTTTTTATCAAACGGGTGGATCTGATGGGGCGTCGAGGCGGAAGCGGCCGAGCGCGGCGGTGATGCTCCCATGCAGGACGAGGTCCAGCCGATCGATGATCTGCTTCGGCTCGCCCTTCATGTCGTGCTTGATCCAGTCGAGCATGAGGCCGACGAAGGCGTATTTATAGACGTTGGCGATGAACGCCTTGTCCTCCGGGCGGACGGACATGCCGGCCGCCTGCTCCTCCACCACGCCCTCGAGCAGGTCATAGGTGAGCTGGTAGAGGTAATTTTCCACCTGCTCGCGGCTGACGGAGTGGTAGACGTTCATGATGAAGGGCTTGTTGGCCAGCACGGCCTCAAAGATCTGCTCAAAGCCCTGCTGCCAGGTCTCGTAGGTCTTCTTCCCGGCCAGGGCCTTGGCCGCGTCCTCCTGGCAGGACCACTCGACAAGGTCATAGATGTCCTTGAAGTGGTAGTAGAACGTCATGCGGTTGATGCCGCAGTCGTCGGCGATGTCGCTGATGGTGATCTTGTTGAGTGGCTTCTGCAGCAGCAGATTCTTGAGCGACTGCTCCAGCGCGCGCTTGGTGAGTTCAGACATGGGGACCTCCTGTGGGTGGGATGATCGTTGAGGGACGCCCGCATAAAGGAACAGGCTATCCGGATCTCTTCTGCACCTTCTATTGAAGGCAGTCATTCAAAGGCAATCAGTTGCAAATTTGCTTCCTACATATCAGGCGGCGCGTAGTATGACGCCCGTAAGGTGACTATCGTGTGGAACGACGCCTGAAACATTGGCGCTTGCTTAAATTCAGAGGCAGGAGACGACCTCTCAGTCAGTCTGCGGCTGCCAGCTCCCCTGAAAGGGGAGCCTTTTCTTTTTCAGAGTATCCGGTTTCGGGGGAAATGTCAAGGGCGGGGTTGACAGAGAAGTGTGTTATCTGTATAATACAGTTATCAAGTGTATGAGTCAAGTAATACGGTGGTGAGGATATGGTTTCATTTGACGCGTTCCGGGCCGTGGATGGGACGCCGGTGTATCTGCAGATCATCCGGTATATCAAGCGCGGCGCGGTCGCCGGGACGATCCGGGACGGCGATGAGCTGCCGTCGCGGCGCGTGCTCTCGGCGCTGCTGGGGATCAACCCGAATACGGTACAGAAGGCCTTCCATCTGCTGGAGGAAGAACAGCTGATCGAATCGCGCACGGGCGCGAAAAGCTGCATGACGCTGCCGGAAAAAACGCTCGCGGCGCTGCGGCAGGAGCTTTTGTCCGAGGAGCTGCGCAACGCGGCGCGGACGCTGCGGCAGATGGGCATCACGAAGGAAGACGCGCTGCGCCTGCTCGCGCAGGCGTGGGAGGAGGAAGAGACATGAAAAAGCAGCTTTCGGTATTTGCGCTGCACGCGCGGGCCGCGATCGGGCGGCTGGCATTGGTGCTGCTGGGAATGCTGGCGCTGGACGCGGCGGCCTACGTCCTGTTCGGCCTGCGTGGGTTCCGGGCTTCACTCACGGGCAGCGAGCTGGTCACGGCGCTGCGGGTGATCTTTTCGCTGGGGCTGGTCGCCTGCCAGCTGCTGCTCGCCAGCTGCTTCGGCGCGGGCAGCCGGTACGGCTACACGCTGCGGCGGCTGCAGATCCCGGAGACGCGGGTGCTGCTCTGGAGCGGCGTGTGCAATGCGCTCTGCTTTGCGTGCGTGTGGGGCGTGCAGCTGATGGCTTCGGTCGGCACGGCGGCGCTGCACGCGGCGGACGCGCGGTATGCGGAGGGCGCGCAGGGCATCTTTGTGGATTTTTACCGCAGCGAATTCCTGCACGGGCTGCTGCCGCTGGCGGACGGGTATCTGTGGGTGCGGAACGTGGTGTTCGTGTTGGCGCTCGGGGTATTGACCGCATACATGCAGCTGGGGCTGCGGCGGAAGAACGGCGGGCGGCGGCTGGCGCTGGTCGTGCTGACCGGACTGATGCTGCTGGTGCTGCCGGTCGGGTTCGGCTCCGGCCGGACCGCGGGGATCCTGCAAAGCGTGGCGGCGCTGTTCGCCGCGGGCATATGCGGATATCTTGGATTCCTGCAGGCGCACAACGGAAAGGAGGGGCCCGAGGATGAACTGGACTAAGAAGCTCGCCCGCTTCGCCCCGCCGGGCGACGATCTGCGGACGGCGTTCATCGCCTACGTGCTGGCGCTGCTGGTGTTTGTCGTGTTCTGGGGGCTCGGATTCTTCAGCGGCTATCGGCAGGCGCTGCGCGAACTGTATGAGTTCCGCTACGGGGCGCAGGTCTTGCGCAATGGCGCGGTCATGGCGAGCCTCAACAGCCTCATCCGGCACCGGCTCTCGGGGTTCTGGGTGTATCTGCTCGTCTGCGGGTTCAACGCCGCGGCGAACTACGCGTCGTTTTCCCGGCAGTCGAAGAGCATTTACGTCATGAAGCGGCTGCCGAGCGCAAAGGAGCTGCACGTGCGCTGCCTGACGATCCCGGCGGTCGCCTGCGCAGTCGGTTTTCTTGTAAGTCTCATACTGCTCGCGATCTTCGCGGCGGTCTATCACCACGGCGTCCCGGCGCGCTGCATGCCGCCGGCGGAAACTTTACAGATCTGGGAGGCGTATTTCTGATGCTGGAAATCAAGGATCTTTGCAAGCGCTATGCGGACAAGCAGGCGCTCGATCACGTGAGCCTGACGGTCGGGCCCGGCGAGATCGTCGGCCTGTTCGGCGAGAACGGCGCGGGCAAGACGACGCTCATGAAGTGCATCCTGTCGCTCATCCGCTATGACAGCGGCTCGGTCACGCTGGACGGCGCGGCCATCACGCGCGCGAATATCGGCCGGTTCTCCTTCGCCACCTGCGAGCACAGCTTCTTCCCCGCCCTTTCGGCCCAGGCGCACCGGGAATTTTATGAGGAGCATTTTGAGACGTTCCTCTCCCGCCGCTTTGAGGGGCTGATGGAGTTTTTCGGTCTGCCGATGGACAAGCCCATCCGCAGCTTCTCGACGGGGCAGAAAAACCAGTTTGAGGTCATCATGGCCCTGTCGCAGGGGGCGGACTATATCCTGATGGACGAGCCGTTCGCGGGGAACGACGTCTTTAACCGCGAGGATTTCTACAAGGTCCTGCTCGGCATTCTTGAGCCGCACGAGACGGTGATTTTGTCCACGCACCTCATCGAGGAGGTGACGGGGTTCATCGGGCGAGCCGTGCTGCTCCACGAGGGGAAGATCGTCGGCGACGCGCAGACCGCGGCGCTCGACGAGCAGGGGCTGACGCTGATGGAATACGTGAAGCAGACGTTCAGCTATCAGTCTGACCGCGTCTCAAAGGCGCTTGCCGAGCTGACCGGCAGGGAGGACGACGATGCGTAAGACTCTGATCGTATTTCTCGCGCTGGCGCTGGTATGCGCGTGCGGCGCGGCGGTCTGCACGCACGCGGTGGCCGCGCCGCGCGAGGACGTGACGTTCGACGAGCATGTCTTCGCCGGGGACCCGGCGGCCGCCGCAGGGCTGCAGGTACAGCTGCAGGCCGCGCTGCGGCAGAATCTGTTCTGGGACAGCACGGTGCGCTTCTCCGGCCGGGACTATACCGCGGACACCGCGTTCCGCTTCTCCCCTGTCGCTGTTTCGCGGGAACAGCCGCGGCAGTATTCCGGCGTGGAGGTCGACACGCGCGTCAACGTCTGGACCGACAGTGACACAAACCCCTTCGGCTACAGAAAGGCCTATCAGGAGATCCTCGACACGCTCGAGCCCGGGCAGACCGGCACGAAGGTCATCCGCGTCGCGGATTATTATGACGAGTATCCGCTCTGGTTCTCCGTCGATCTGCCGCACCTGTTTATCACCACGCTTGACAGCTGGGACGATCACGACGCATACGCCACCGATGCAGAACGGGACGCCATCCATGCCCTGCGGGACTTTTTCCGCATCCCGGTGCTTCCGGACGAGTACGTGGAGCTGCAGATCGACAAGAATATGGACGGCAGCAGCTCCAGCTATGGCGCCTCAAGCGTGCAGCAGGGCGACCGGTACTGGCCAAGCTCAGAGAGCGTCGTGACGGATGACGCGTGCTTCTTCCGGCTCAGCAACCGGACGGCAAACGGCAAGCTCGTCGACATGAGCCGCATTCCGGGCGGCTATGGGATCTATATCCTGCCTTATGTCCAGTCGGAGGCGGACAACTTCCCGGACACCTATCTGTGCACCGACCAGCTCGCCTGCTTCTTCCCGCTGGACCCGGCGGTCGAGATCCGGCACCTCGGGCTGACGCCGGACGGGTCGGCACTGGTGCTGCATACGGTTGAAAATAATATATATTATGTAACCTTAATCGATGTCAAGACCGCCGCCGTCCTGCAGAAGCTGGCCGTGATGGACGACTTCACGGACGAGGATTACACAAATATCACCGAGACGGACGATTTTACCTGCATCCGCGTGTCGGAGCGGCGCATCTGCGTGCTGACGCAGGAGGCAGACGGGCAATTCCAGGTCGCGCTGACGTCCGATTTTGATTCGGAGCTGCCGTTTGCCGTCGCCTACTCCAGCATCAGCGAGATGGCGTTTGACGGTGAGCGGCTGGCCCTCGTGCGCAACGACGAGACGGTGCTGGTCAACGGTGCGGCGTCCACCAAGCGTTATCTCACCGGGAGCACCGCCGGGCTCATCACGGAGGACGGCACGTATGTCGACAACTGCGGGTTCACCATCGCCGTGTTCGATGCGTCGGGCCTCGCCTACTACGGCGGGTACTGCAGCAGTCTGGAGGGCGTGAACTACGTAAGCAACGATGTCACCTACGACCAGCTCGTCCTGCCCCAGTCGATCCGGCTTTCCTGGGAAGCGTGAGGGGTGCAGGGGATCGCACAAAAAACGGCTGATTATAAAAAACAGGCATGACCGCTTCGGTCATGCCTGTTTCTTTTTTGGCGGCACATCCACGGGAATGTGGCTCACAGAGTCATATTCGATATGTAATTTTTATTCCTCCAACCGAAAGGTCAGTCCATCATAACATTGCCCGTCGACCTCTCGTGTGCCTATGTTGCGATTGCATTCAACAAAGCCGAGCTTTTCGGCGCAGCGGATCATACGAACATTGCCTGACCAGGTCTGCGTGTAAATTTCGTCCGCGCCGATTTTTAACTGGTAATTTATAAAGGCACGCAAAGCGTTTGTGCCGATCCCATTGCCCCATAAATCATGTTCGCAAATACCAACGCCGACAGCCAGATGGACCATCTGCCCACTCTCGGCTGCTCCGATCCATTCGTAGTTTTCATCAATGTGATAGGCGTTTACCGAGCCGATATGCCTGCCGTTCCATTCGATCTCAAGCCTGTAACGGCGGACATCATCTAGAAGATTTTTCCTGTATTCATAGCGTTCCGTCCAGCTTTTCCGCTCAGCTTCCGCATTTGTGTCCTCTTTCTCCCAGGGAGCATCCCAGTTTTCCCATTCACGCTCCACGGTGAACCAGCGCACATAGTCTTCAATGTCGGACTCTATCATATCCCGAAGGACGATGTTTTCAAATTCGATTCTCATCATGAACTCCTATTCTTTCATCTGTTTTACTTTCATTCGCCCCCCGCCCTGTACACAGGATAGCACAAAAATATGGTATGTGCATCCATCTGAGCACTTTTTTTATTTGGGGGTTGACTTTTCTGTTGCTATCTGTATAATAATATTAGTAATAATTATTTTTATTGTAATGGAGGAATACAACATGAATCAGAAGAACACATCTTTCGGTCTTACCAACATGAACGGGATCTCGGATGACAGCGGCCGCAGCTGCGCGCTAGGCGATATGAACTGCCGCAAGGGGCAGCCGGAGCAGTCCCCTTCCCTGCAGGATATGAACGCCGCGAACGCGCAGCCGGACAGGACCTGCAGCCTCACGAACATGAACTGCCGCCGCGACTGAGCCTTGGCCCCGCCTGTTTTTCGGGCGGGGCTGCATATTTCGCTTCTGTGCCGGGAAAACCAGCAAAAAGGAGGCGCTTGATATGCCGAAAGGAAAAGAGCCGTTCAGCCTGAAAAACATGAACGGCATCTCACACGACGATACGCGCAGCTGCGCGCTAAGCGACATGAACTGCCGCCGGGGGCAGCCGGACGCGCCCGCGTCGCTGCAGGACATGAACGCGGCCAAAAAGCGGCCGCACAAAAAATACTCCCTGACAGACATGAACGCGCAGGAGGGCCGCTGAGGCGCTCCTGCGCGTTTGTCACTGTGTTTTCCGCATGCCGAGCAGACAGACAAGCATCAGAGCCGGGAAGATCAGCGCGGCGAGGATGCCCGCGCGCAGACTGCCGCCGCAGGCGCTCGAGACGAGGCCCGCCAGCGTCGGCCCACCCGCGCAGCCAAGGTCCCCGGCCAGCGCCAGCAGGGCGAACATGGCCGTTCCCCCGTCCCGGATCGAGGCCGCCGCACGGCTGAACGTCCCCGGCCAGAAAATGCCGACCGAGAAGCCCGTGACCGCGCAGCCGATCAGACTCAGGACCGGCGAGGGCACGAAGACGATGCAGCCGTAGGCCGCGATGCACAAAAGCGCGCTGGCCTGCATATACCGCCCCAGGTCGAGCTTCCCGCCGTACCTGCCGAACAGTGCCCGGGAAATGCCCATGGCCGCGGCGAAGGCCATCGGGCCTGCCAGGTCCCCCACCGTCTTCGACACGCCGAGGCCCTGCTCGGCAAAGGCGGAGGACCACTGGCTCACCGCCTGCTCCGCCGCACCGGCGCAGAGCATCATGAGCATGAAGACCCAGAACAGCTTCTTCCGGCACAGCTCGCGCAGCGGCAGGGCCCCGGTCTCGCCGCTCTGGATGGGATAGAGCGGCGCGCCGGCGAAGAAAATACCGTTGGCCAGCGGGACAAGCGCCCACAGAAGGGCCATGATCTTCCACTTTTCGATGCCGAAAACGGCGAAAAACGCCGTGGAAAGCAGCACGACGGCCATATGGCCCCAGCAGTAGAACGAGTGCAGGAGGCTCATGTAGCGCTCCTTGTTGTCCGTCGGACAGGACTCCATGATCGGGTTGATCAGCACCTCGAGGAGCCCGCCGCCCAGCGCGTAGACGGCCACGGCGGCCGTCAGCCCGGCCGCGGGATCCGGAAACACATCCGGCAGGATCGTCAGCAGCACGAGCCCCGCCGCGGAGAACGCGTGCGAGAGCAGGATCGCCGCGCGGTAGCCGATGCGGTCAAGAAACCAGGTCGACAGCAGATCGACGCCCAGCTGGATGCAGAAATTCACGGTGATGAGCAGCGTGATCCTGGACAGCGGGATCTGGTAGCTCCGCTCGAACATAACGAACAGCAGCGGGACAAAATTATTGACGACCGCCTGCACGACATAACCGGCATAGCAGGCATAGATCGTCCTTTGGCAGGAGTTTTTCATGGCGAGGCCCCCGAATAAGCGATATCTCCGCTTTTTATAGCATATGGGCGCGCCATTTGCAAGCATCTGGATAGCCGAGGAATTTTGTCGGTTTACTGAAAAAAACACTTGACAAACCAGTTTGGCCGCTGTATAATCCGAGCCAAGATGAAACCGTTGATGCAGACGAGTAAGCAGACAGGATTTCTCCCAGAGAGCTGCCGGATGGTGCGAGTGCAGCAGAAAGACGTTTGCCGAATGGACTGCGGAGGGCAGGTTGAACGCGCAAGCAAGTAGGTCCTGACGGAGTTCCCACCGTTACAGGGGAAGATACGTGTCAGCGTATCGTGAGCGGACAAGCAATTGTCAATTTGGGTGGCACCGCAGAAGTTTTCAGACTTTTGTCCCAAGAGATCAAACCGAAACCGGTTTTCTCTGTGGACGAAGGTCTTTTTTGTTGCCCTTCTCCCGGAGAGACCAACATGCGAAAGGAGAAGCAACCATGAAAACCGAAAACATTCCTTACAAGATCTATCTGTCTGAGTCTGAGATGCCCCAGAATTGGTACAACGTCCGCGCGGACATGAAGAACAAGCCCGCGCCGCTGGTCAACCCCGGCACCGGCAAGCCCATGGGCTTCGACGATCTGCGCCCCGTCTTCTGCGACGAGCTCATCGAGCAGGAGCTGGACAACGACACGCCCTTTATCCCCATCCCGCAGGAGATCCGCGATTTCTACAAGATGTACCGTCCGTCGCCGCTGGTCCGGGCCTACTGCCTGGAGGAAAAGCTCGGCACGCCGGCGAAGATCTATTACAAGTTTGAAGGCAACAATACCTCCGGCAGCCACAAGCTGAACTCCGCCATCGCCCAGGCCTATTACGCGAAGAAGCAGGGTCTCAAGGGCGTCACGACGGAGACGGGCGCCGGCCAGTGGGGCACCGCGCTTTCCATGGCCTGCGCGTATCTGGGCCTCGACCTGAAGGTGTTCATGGTCAAGTGCTCGTATGAGCAGAAGCCGTTCCGCCGCGAGGTCATGCGTACTTACGGCGCGAGCGTCACCCCCAGCCCGTCGAACACCACGAACATCGGCCGCGCCATTCTGGCGAAGGATCCGGATACCACCGGCTCCCTCGGCTGCGCCATCAGTGAGGCCGTGGAGGTCGCCACGACGACGCCCGGCTACCGCTACGTGCTCGGCAGTGTCCTCAATCAGGTGCTGCTGCACCAGTCGGTCATCGGCCTTGAGACGAAGATTGCCCTCGACAAATACGGCATCACGCCCGACATCATCATCGGCTGCGCCGGCGGCGGCTCGAACCTCGGCGGCCTGATCTCCCCGTTCATGGGCGAAAAGCTGCGCGGCGAAAAGGACTACCGCTTCATCGCCGTCGAGCCCGCCTCCTGCCCCAGCTTGACGCGCGGCGTGTTCGCGTATGACTTCTGCGACACCGGCATGGTCTGCCCGCTGGCGAAGATGTACACGCTCGGCAGCGGCTTCATCCCCTCGGCCAACCACGCGGGCGGCCTGCGCTACCACGGCATGAGCCCCATCCTCTCGCAGCTGTACCACGACGGGCTGATGGAGGCCCGCAGCGTCGAGCAGACGAGCGTCTTTGAGGCCGCGGAGTATTTCGCCCGCACCGAGGGCATCCTCCCCGCCCCCGAGTCCAGCCACGCCATCCGCGCCGCCATCGACGAGGCGCTCAAGTGCAAGGAAACGGGCGAGGAAAAGACCATCGTCTTCGGCCTCACCGGCACCGGCTATTTCGATCTCGTCGCCTACCAGAAGTTCAACGACCACGAGATGACCGATACCATCCCGACCGACGAACAGCTGGCCGCAAGCATCGCACAGCTGCCGAAGGTGGAGGGCTGAAAATTTCCGCATACAGCCTGTTGACATTTGTCCGTCAGGTGTGTATAATAACGCCGTCAATTGAATACAGGAATCCCGTTGATCGTCTTCAGAACGCCCGCGCGGACTGGAGGCAGAAGGAATCTCTGGAGAACTCATTGAGTTGAGTGCCGAAGGTGCAAGGCGTGAGCCGAATCTCTCAGGCAAAAGGACAGAGCCGCAGCTACAGCAATTGTAATACGGCATTTCAATGAGCAGACCGGAGACGGCCTGCTCATTTTTTCATTTCTATCGTATATCAAGTAAGGAGACACATCGCAATGGCTAACGTACTCGAAACCAGCATGAACTTCCTGCAGACGCAGGACCCGGAGATCGCCGCCTGCATCGAAAACGAATTTCACCGTCAGAAGCAGAACATCGAGCTGATCGCCTCGGAGAACATCGCCTCCCCGGCCGTCATCGCCGCCATGGGTTCCGTCCTGACGAACAAATATGCCGAGGGTTATCCCGGCAAGCGGTATTACGGCGGCTGCGACTACGTCGACGTGCTGGAGAACATTGCGATGGAGCGCGCCAGGGCGCTCTTCGGCGCAGCCTACGCCAACGTGCAGCCGCATTCCGGCGCGCAGGCGAATCTGGAGGTCTACGCCGCCCTGCTGCAGCCCGGCGACACGCTCATGGGCATGGATCTGGCCAGCGGCGGCCATCTGACCCACGGCGCGCGCGTGAACCTCTCCGGCAAATACTACAACAGCATCAGCTACGGCGTCGACCCGCAGACGGGCCGCATCGACTACGATCAGGTCGAGGATCTCGTGCGCCGCTACCATCCGAAGCTCCTTGTGGCAGGTGCGTCGGCCTATCCCCGGGCGATCGATTTTAAGATCTTCGCCGACATCGCGCACCGCAGCGGCGCGCTGCTGATGGTCGACATGGCACACATCGCGGGTCTGGTCGCGGGCGGCCAGCATATGAACCCCGTTCCCTACGCCGACGTTGTCACCACCACCACGCATAAGACGCTGCGCGGCCCGCGCGGCGGCATGATTCTCTCGCGCGACGAGCAGTTTGCAAAGAAGCTCAACAGCGCCGTCTTCCCCGGCACGCAGGGCGGGCCGCTGATGCACGTGATCGCAGGCAAGGCCGTCTGCCTGCGCGAGGCGGCACAGCCGGCGTTCAAGGTCTACGCCGAAAACGTCGTCAAAAACGCGAAGGCGCTGGCTGCGGCGCTGCTCGAGCGCGGGTTTGACCTTGTCACCGGCGGCACGGACAACCATCTGATGCTGGCGGATCTTCGCAAAAAGAACATCACCGGCAAGGACCTGCAGATCAAGCTCGACGAGGTCCACATCACCGTCAACAAGAACGCCATCCCGAACGACCCGCAGAAGCCCGGCGTCACCAGCGGCGTGCGCATCGGCACTCCGGCCTGCACCACGCGCGGCTTTACCGAGGAAGACATGCCCGTCGTCGCCGACTGCATCGACAAGATCGCGACCGACTACGACGCAAACCGCGAAGCCGTGCTCGCCGCCGTGGCATCGCTCGTCAAAAAGCACCCGATCTACGAATAAGCATCATAATAAAAACCACGCTGCCTAGGAGCCGGGCAGCGTGGTTTTTTATGATCTATGGCGGTTGGAGAGCCAGACGACGAGGGCGAGGAGCGCCAGCGCCGCTGCGGCGAGCCAGCCCCAGGACAGGCCGCCGGATACGAACACGGCGGTCGGGCCGTCCGCGCCGCCGATGATGCCGATGGAGGGCAGCATCTTATGCGTCCTCCCCTGCTTCGGCCTCCTCGGGCTCCTTTGCGTCGGCCGGGCGCGGCTGCTTGGTCACAACGACGGCCTCGACCCGGTGGATGGGCGTGCCGAGGGCGTAGAATTTTTCCTCATAGCCGGTCATGATGCCGACCGGGCCGCTCGCGTGCAGATCGTCGGTGACATTGCGCAGCTCGAGGAAGCAGCTCTCCATCTCCGGCAGGCTCCAGGCAAAGAGATTGGCGTTGTCGGTCTTGAAATGGATCTGGCCGCCGAGCTTCAGGACCTTCTTGTATTTTTCCAGGAAGGTGTGGTAGGTCAGGCGGCGCTTGGCGTTTTTCTTGCGCGGCCAGGGGTCGCAGAAGTTGATGTAGAGCAGGTCGATCTCATCGTCGGCGAAAAACTGGTCGATGTTCGCCGCGTCGAGCGAGACGAAGAAGACGTTTTTGAGGCCCTTGCGGATCGCGGCCTCCATCGCGAGCACCAGCGCGTCCTGCACACGCTCGATGGCGATGAGCAGGACATCGGGTTCGGCCTCCGCGGTCTCGACGGTGAACTTGCCCTTGCCGCAGCCGACCTCGACGCGCAGCTCACGGCAGCCGGGCATGAGGCTGCGCCAGTTCCCGCGCAGCGCCTCCGGCTCGTGGATCCAGACGGACTCGCAGGCCTCCATCCGGGGCGCGAGGTTGTTTCTTCTTCTCATTCGCATGGCGGTTTCCCTGCACTTTCTGATAATTGGTTTTACTATATCATGGATCCGGTGAAATTGCAACGCGCGATTGCGCCGCACAGGCAAAACGCGCAGCCCGCGGATGCGGACTGCGCGTTTTCTGCTGTTTTTATTTGCAGCTCTCCGCCCAGGTGCGGAGCGCGTCGGCGCTGGCGCTGAGCTTGAAGACCTTGCCTTCGAGCAGCTTTGCGCCCTTGCAGCTGGGCGCGAGGGCCTTGTTGGTGCTGCCCATGCCGCTGCCGCCGGAGGTGGCGAAGGGGACGACGGTCTTGCCGGTCAGGTCGCAGCTCTCGAGGAAGGTATTGACGATCGTCGGCGCGATATACCACCAGATGGGGAATCCGACGAAGATCGTGTCGTAGCCGGAAAGGTCCGGGCCGCCCTCGGCGATCTCCGGCCGGGAGGACGGATTCTGCATCTCGATGGTGCTGCGGGACTGCTTGTCCATCCAGTTGAGGTCGGCTTTGGTATAGAGGATCTTCGGCCGGATCTCAAACAGGTCCGCATCCACGGCGGCAGCCAGCTTTTCGGCAAGCTTCTTCGTCACGCCGGAAGCGGAAAAATAGGCGACAAGTTTTTTGCTCATAAAACATACCTCCTGTGGTTGGTTCCTGATTTCAGTATAGCAAGGCTGTCAAGCACCCCAAAAGGCTCCCCTTTCAGGGGAGCTGTCAGCCGAAGGCTGACTGAGAGGTTGCTGCAGATTTGCATAGAAAAACCCAA
>ERZ506979.248-NODE-248-length-41422-cov-19.784804_pt1 | contig 41422 bp, 37 predicted proteins | sample MGYA00512887_ERZ506979 | MGnify/ENA metagenome assembly ERZ506979 | reverse complement strand
CAACCCTACAATTTTTGAAGCCAACTTTTAGTCGACCCTATCTAATTGCGGATTATCTATTTTTTAAATGATACACCCCATTTTGAAGTATTCTCTTCTTTTGTTTCATCTAAGTGAAAACCATTTTTGGTGAATATGAAATTTAAATTCTTCATGATAATTTAACCCCGATTTATTACTTTTCTTTATTTTATCATTGAAGCATAGAATAGTAAAAGTAAGTATTTCCTTACCTTAAACAAGAAAAGTCACAACAAGGTGACTTTTTTAACAAATTTACTGGATTTAATGTTGTTTTCACATGAACTCTTTATAATGGAAATTGGCTGCTGGATGTGGTTGGTGGTTGCCTCTTGTTAAGGAGTTTTGAAGCCTTGAATCTTGAATTCCAGGTAAGTAGATTCCTCTATTTTTTTACAGGTGGAAAGCTTATGTATATATATCTACATATTGATGTTGCTATGTGCTTATTTGCCATAGTAGAAATACTAAAAGTAACATTGATTATTATAGAAAAATGCAAAAAGCACTAATCACCAGTGACAATGGAAAAAGATTAGTGCCTCAGCATTAATTTTATTTCAGAGTAACCACTGCTTTTCTAGTAGCTTTTCTCTATTTGTATTATACCGATAAAGGAATAGTTATGCAAATGATATAGAGTTTATTAATTAATGAAGAAATTAATTATCAAGATCACTTAAATATAAAAAGATTGGAGTATATATGAACAATGAAATTATTAGATTCGTGAATGGTGATTTACAGTTAGATGTTACTGTATCACTAGATAATGAAACTGTTTGGCTTTCCCAAAAACAGATGGCTGAACTTTTCAATAAGGATAGAAGAACAATTACAAGACATATACAAAATGTTTTTAAATCAGAAGAATTAGATAAAAATTCAGTATGCTCATATTTTGAGCATACTGCTTCTGATGGAAAAATATATAAAACACAATACTATAACTTAGATATGATTATTTCTGTTGGCTATCGTGTGAATTCAAAGCAAGGCATTTTATTTCGTAAGTGGGCAACTTCCATATTGAAAGACTATATGATAAAGGGATATGTGGTTAATGAAAAGAGACTTGAGGTTTTAAATAAAACAATTCAAATTCAGTCTAGAATGCTTGCTTCTACTTTGGGTATTGAAGAAAAAGAAGTTTTGAATGTGGTTGAAGCTTATTCAAATGCATTATCATTACTGGATGATTATGATCATGGATGTGTTTCTAAACCAAAAGGTAAAAATTCAATTTATCAGTTGACTTATGAAGAGTGCAGAATTCTAATTGATTCAATGGGGTATGGTGGATTTTCTTCTGTATTTGGTGTTGAAAAAGAACTAGGTAAATTAAATGGAATAATTGCAGCGGTATATCAAAATGTTTTTGGAACTGAATTGTATCCAAGTATTGAAGAAAAAGCTGCAAACCTTCTTTACTTCTTAATCAAAGATCATCCTTTTGTGGATGGTTGCAAACGTATTGGTGCTTCTATTTTCCTAGAATTTCTAAATAAGAATAAACATCTTATTATAGATGGGAAACAAATTATTTCAGATAGTGCACTTGTAGCCATTACTTTAATGATTGCCGAGTCTAGACCAGAAGAAAAGGAAACGATGGTCAAACTTGTAATGAATTTTTTAAAAAGTGAATTTTGTGTAAATTAGGATCTTTTGATATAGTGGAGGATTGTTCAATGTTGACAACAAGTCAAAAATTCAGTAGAATAATCATCAGTTAGTCCTCTCTAACAAGAGATGACTTCTTTTATGGAATATGAGTTAGATATGTCTAACTATGGAGGCATAATGAGAAAGATTCTATATATTTTTATTGGATGCATATCATTAGGGTTAGGAATTATTGGTGTCATACTACCGATTCTTCCGACGGTTCCTTTTGTGTTGCTTGCAGCTTTTTGTTTTGCAAGTTCTAGTGAAAGATTGGAAAATTGGTTTAAGAATACGAAGTTATATAGGGGAAACAATATTAAGAGTGGTATGACGAAACAAGCTAAGATTCGTATTATGTGTTCAGTAACTTTATTGATGAGTATTGGATTTATCATGATGGGATTGAAGGGCATTGTAGTTGGTAATATTGTTCTTCTTATTGTATGGATTTTTCATATGGCTTATTTTACATTTGGAGTAAAGACTGTATGAGAAGGGTTTTGAATTATTTATTGGCAATTAGCTTTATTCTTACAATCATGGTTCCAATTACGGGAATCATTGTTCATAAATTAGCTTCTACATTATTCTTAGTATTGGCTTTGATTCATGTTTTTCTATATAGAAAGAGCTTGGATTTGAAGTTTATTTTTATTATTGTATTAACTATATTATCCTTTGTTTTAGGGATACTAGGATTAATATTGGTTGAGTATCCAATAATGTTAATTCTTCATAGAACAGTGTCTATTGTATTAATAATCTTATTAGCTATTCATATATAAATTTCATAGAAGGCTTGCCGTTGCATAATGTGACGGCACTTATTATATTTAAAGTAATGGCGAATATGATGACGGTTGTGGATTATAAATTATTGGAATTAAGCTAAAATAGGCGGATTATTGGATGAGTTTGAAAAAAGATAGGAATGAAGGGATAAGAACTCTGTCGTAAAAGATTGAATGATTCAGGATGGTATTATAATTCTAAGATGTTTTCAATTTGAATTGACAAATTTTTGGGGTAGGAGTATGTTCTGACTGAAGAGAAAATAAGTAAACTAAAACAAATGTATTGCAGTTGAGTTTGGAGATGATATTTTGTATTCAGAACTAGAATATTTAAATTGGATATTTCGTATCGTGTTGGCTACCTTATGTGGTTGTGCCATTGGATATGAAAGGACGAGTCGAAATAAATCGGCTGGCATTCGAACACATGCGATTATTGCACTAGGAGCTTCAATGTTTATGATTATTTCCAAATATGCGTTTTTTGATGTGTCGACGGCGGATGGAGCTAGAGTGGCAGCGCAAATTGTCAGTGGAATTGGATTTCTTGGTGCTGGTGTAATCTTTGTGAAAGATGATTTGATTCAAGGGCTTACCACAGCAGCTGGAATGTGGACTACTTCTGGTATAGCTGCATGTATTGGTGCTGGATTGATTTTTATTGGTGTTTTTGCGACATTATTTCTAGTCGTTCTTCAAAAGATATTTCATTATCCTTTCTTCAATCAAATTGATCATCCTAATGTATTGATTCAGACTAATATTGTTTCTAACAAAGATGAAATATATAAAATATTTGAGAAGTATGGTATAGAGGTTAATGAAATAAAAATTGATAAGAATCTAGATTTATTGACTTTTGATACAAATAAGAGGTGGATTGACCATAAAAATGAATTGTTTCAGGATTTGATGTCAATTGACACAGTAACGAAAGTATCTATTCTTTAATTGATAAAGAGACAATGTATGAAATAAGATGTTCGCAATTGAGTGGTAGTAGATTTCTTAAATCAATTCATTACATTTAAAACTCGCGGATTTCCTTTGAACCGGAAATATTCTGCGAGTTTTATGCGTTCATAGATGAATTTAGTTTCAATGGTTAGATGTGATGGTCGATTAAATGGGGAAAGTAGAGTTTAAATAGTGTTGAAATTAATAGTTAAGTGTTTATAGAAATAAGAGGATGGCTTAAATAGTGTTATCTGTATGGAAAATAATACTAAAACATATAAAATAGGGTTAGTAAGAGGAGATTTATTATGGATGCACATATATTAATTATTATAATGATTTTTTTGATTGTTGGTGAAACAGCAATTCAATATTTGTTGAAAAGATATTATAGAAAGAAGATATTAGCTTGTTTAAGTGAAGAAGATTTCGATGGAGTAGACAGAATATTGAATAAAAATATTGTTAAATTCATTTTTACTCCATTTAATCTTGAGTATTGCAAATTAAATGAAGCTTTTCTACAAAAGAATAAGAAAAAAATTGATTGTCAATTTGATGCTCTGTTAAAAATGAAATTAAATGAGGTTCAAAAACAAGATGTATGTTTGAACGGTTTCAATTATTATTTGTCAGAAAATAATAAAAAGCGAGTTGAAATATTCTTTATAATTTATCAAAAGAATTAAAGAATGAAGTAGTAAAAAATAATATTTGTATCTCATACGATATTTTGTGTAAAGATGGCTATAAGTATTTAGATGAAATATTAGAAGTATATAAAAATTGTTCAGATGAAGAAAAGTATATAAATGAATTTCTTTTATCTATAATGTATAAAAATAAAGGGGATTTGGAAAAATCAAGTTATTTTGAACAATTGGCAAACCAACATAAAGATGAGTTAGCACTAAGATAATCTATCGGTTTCGATAGATTTTTTTGTATTCAACAACGAAATGAAAATTTAAACAGTATATATAGTATGTTCGACAGTAATGGCATTGAGACTAAACTTTATATTTTTTTATACTATGTATGAAAGGAACTCCGATTAAAATGGAGGTGAATAATAATGATAGATTTTGAATATGTAAATCCGGCAAGAATTATTTTTGGAGAAAAGCCATATGGAAAAGTAGCAGAAATGCTTAAAAAATTGAGTGTTAAATCATTGATGATGGTTTATAGTGGAGATTTTGTTAAAACATTAGGCATTTTCCAAGAAATTGAAAGTATTTGTAAAGAAAACGATATTCGTTTTGTAGAAAATGGAAATGTTGTTCCAAACCCAAAAGTAGAACTAGTTAGAGAATTAGTTGAATTGGGACGTGAAAACAATACAGATTTCGTATTAGCAGTTGGTGGAGGAAGTTCTGTAGATACAGCAAAAGCTGTCGCAATGGGAATTCCATATGATGGAGATGTTTGGGATTTCTTTGAAGGAAAAGCAACATTAGATGAAGCACTTCCAATTGGAGTTATCTCAACAATTCCAGCTTCTGGCTCAGAAACTTCCAATGCAGCTATTATTTCAAGTGGATTAAATAAACTTGGATATGAAGATGAAAAGATCATTCCTCAGTTTGCGGTAATGAATCCACATTATACAAAAACATTGCCATTGTATCAATCAGCATGTGGTATCTCTGATATTTTGAGCCACTTATTAGAACGTTATTATACGAATACAGAATATGTTGATACAACAGACTATTTAATTGAAGGCGCTGCCAAAGCATTGATGTTGAATGGAGAACGAATTATGACAAATCCAGAAAACTATAATGCTCGTGCAGAAGTGCAATGGTTAGCATCTATCGCTCATAATAACTTATTGGATACAGGTCGTGCATCAGACTGGGCATCACACCGTATTGAACATGAATTGAGTGCACAATATGGAATTGTACACGGTGAAGGTATGGCAGTAGTTATGTTGGCATACTTGCGTTATGTGGCTGAAAAGCATCCAAAGAAAACGGCACAACTTGCCAATCGTTTGTTTGATGTAGATTATAGTAACTACACAGAAAAAGAAATGACATTGAAGTTGGCAAATAATTTAGAAGCGTTCTATAAGATGTTAGGATTAAAGACAACATTAACTGAAATGAACATTGATGAAACGCATTTTGAAGAAATGGCATTAAGAGCAACAAAAGATGATACGGCTCCAGTAGGACACTATTATCCTTTGGATAAAGAAAAATTTATTGAAGTATTAAAATTAGCGTTATAATATTACGCAACCTTATCCCCTTAAAACATTTATACATACAAAGAATTAGGCATTTCTTATTAGCGTGATAAATAAGCAGGACAAAATATTGTCCTGCTTTATTAAAATAACTAGTGTAAGTACTTACATTTTGTGGTATCATGTAAAAAAAGGAAGAGTGGGTAAAAAAATGAAAGATCAAAATTGTGCTTATTGCATGGAAGGCGAGCTTGTAGCTGCTTTCGGAATCAAAATTTGTGAACTAGAAAGTTCAAAAGTGTATTTGTTTAAGGAACAAAGTCATCCTGGCCGTGTTATTGTGGCTCACAAAAAACATGTGAGTGAAATCACTGAATTAACGGCTGAAGAAAGAGCTACTTATATGGAAGATATTAATAAGGTTGCCTGTGCTATGCATGAAATCTTTAATCCTGATAAAGTAAATTATGGTGCTTATGGAGATACGGGTCATCATCTTCATTTCCATTTAGTACCAAAATATAAAGATGAATATGAATGGAGTGGAGTATTCGCTATGAATCCTGGTGTTAAGACTTTGTCTGAAGAAGAGTATCAGGACATGGTTGAAAAATACCGCGCGGTATTATGTAAATAATTATTCATGAATTGAATCATATAGTTTTTGAATGTTTTATAGCTTTGTTGTAGTACCAACATTTGAATTCTAAATGGGAAAGTGTTTTTTTGAAGATTTTGAATCTTAGCTTCTACAGCTAATTTTCTTATTTCAAATAATTCTTTCCTTTTTTCATACGTTTCACTACCTTGTTTGACCTACAAGAAAGAATTGATTGATTACCTTTATATTAGGAAATTGGTTTTGGAGAAGATCATCTAGAAATATAAAAATAACAGAATTATTTGCACCATAGCCTTCAGATTGTAACTGGTTTAAAAATAGAGAAGAGAACTAGAATATTATGCGTGATTCAAAGAAGTCTAGTTCTCTAATAAGTGTTAGATGAGTGTTTTACATATGTTTGTTGGCGTTAATGTTTCTCATCCAACCGGACTAGTTTAACAAAAAAATATGTATGTGAAGTAACATATGTACGCAAAAATTAATGGGCTATTTCAAATTTGAATTATAAATATAACGTATTCAGATACTGCATATTAAAAAAGAGGATTACTATTTTATAAACACAAAAATAGCTACAACTCTCTATTAAATAAAGAAGATGGGGATGATGTGAGTGAAGAAATCATGGTATATGAAAGTGCTAAATTTAAATAGTTAGATTCTTATAAAGAAGTGCTTGAAAATGAGTTCTTCGGAATGAATGAGATTAACTAATAAATACGATTGTTTGGTTATATATTCCAAGATTTTTGGTTATAAAAAAACTTGTGAAATGTTCACATTTGTTCTTGAAAACAATGTTTTTCTCGATATATACTTATCCTAACTATAGGGGTATAGTTATTTGTTGCGAATGAGGAATACATTATGAAGAAAGAGAGTTATTACTTTGAAGGAGTAATAACTCTACAAGATTATTCATAATCAAGATAATAAGTGGGAATAGGGTTATGAAAAGTTTAGAAGAAAGACAGAAGATTTTGGTTGTGGATGACTCCAAGTTCAACCAGGAATTATTGATGGAAATATTGGGTGAGAACTATCAATATATATTGGCCAATGATGGTTTAGAAGCTATTTCAATTCTGCAAAAGGATTGGACTATCGATTTAATGTTGTTGGATATCAATATGCCAAGAATGAATGGATTTGAAGTATTGGAATATATGAATCAGTATCATTGGATTGATGAGTTTCCGGTGATTGTGATTTCAGCGGAAGAAGAAAACTCAATTATTGAAAAGGCGTATAACTTAGGGGCTGCTGAATATATTCAACGTCCTTTTGATGCGTTTATTATTAAGCGAAGAGTTATGAATACACTTATTTTATATGCCAATCAAAAACGATTGACCAATGTAGTAGTGAATCAGGTGTATGAAAAAGAAGAAAACAATAAAGTAATGATTGGTATTTTAAGTAGTGTTGTAGGTACATACAATAAGGAGAGTCGTGAACATATTCTTCATATTCGTATTGCCACGCAAATGTTATTAAGAAGACTTGTTCAAAAAACAGATGCATATCCCTTAACTGAGTCAGATATTACTTTGATTGCGACGGCATCGAGTCTTCATGATATTGGTAAGGTTGGAATTTCGAAAGAGATTTTAAATAAACCCACAAAGCTTACGGATGAAGAGTATGAAATTATGAAAACACATACTTTGATAGGAGCAAAAATGATTCAGGATATGGATTATCCCACTGATAAGCCTTTAGTAAAGACGGCTTATGAAATTTGTAGATGGCACCATGAACGTTTTGATGGAAAAGGATATCCCGACAGTTTAGTGGGTAATGATATTCCTATTTCAGCTCAAGTTGTATCGGTTGCCGACGTATTTGATGCATTGACAAGTACGCGTGTATATAAAAAGGCCTATGATTATAAAACGGCTATTCAAATGATTTTGGATGGGAAGTGTGGATGTTTCAATCCATTGTGACTAGAGTGTTTAAAAGAGATGGGTGCAGATATTTATTTGGCTTTTAAAGCGCAAAAGGACGATTATAAGGATTATCATGAGGCAAAAAAATTGTCTGGTGAAATATTAAAATCAGAAACATTGCCATATAATGATCATTCACAGCGTATTATTGATTTCTTGCAGGAAAAGATGGAATTTTTTGAAATGAGCAATTCAAAAGAATTATTTGATTATAATCCACTCATTGGTGAGTTAACCATTATCAATCGAGAAAAAAATAAAAAGTATAAACAGACGACTTTGGAGTTTAACTCATTTGATATGAATGAAGAAGTGGTCGAAAAAATTAAGAAATATCTAAATGAAACGTCTGTGGAAAATAAAGAGTTTACTTTACAATTTAAAGAGTTAAATATAAAATTTCATACGTTGTGGTCTGGCTTGAATACAGATCAATATATTGGCGTGATTGGTCAAATAGATAGGAGGATATGATTTGAAAGGGAAACGAATAATTACAAGTTTATTGAGTCTATCTTTACTTATTTGTTTACTAAGTGGATGTAAGACAAGTGATGTAGAAGTGGATGAATCTGATTTACCTGTTATTACTTTAGGTAGTGATAATTATCCTCCTTACAACTATTTGAATGAGGATGGAAATCCTACAGGTATTGATGTGGATTTGGCAACCGAAGCTTTTAAACGATTGGGATACAGAGTTGAAGTGGTTTATATTGATTGGGAAAAGAATAAGGAGCTTTTAGAAAGTGGAATAATTGATTGTATTATGGCATGCTTTTCCATGGAAGGAAGATTAGATGACTACAAGTGGGCAGGTCCATATATCGCAAGTAGTCAGGTGATTGCGGTCAATAAGGATAGTGATATTTATACTTTGGATGATTTAAAAGGTAAAAATGTAGCTGTACAATCGACCACAAAGCCTGAAGGTATTTTATTAAATGACAATTATAATGTAGGTAATTTGATTAGTTTAAATCATAGAGAATTGATCTTTACATTCCTACAAAAAGGATATGTGGATGCGATTGGTGCACATGAAGAATCTATTATTCAATATATGAAGGACTATAATGCCAATTTTCGTATTTTAGAAGAGCCGTTAATGAGAGTAGGTATTGGTGTAGCTTTCGCTAAAAATGACAAGCGTGATCTTTGTGAGAAGTTAGACAAGACTTTAAAAGAAATGCGAAAGGACGGTACTTCTAAAAAGATCATAGGTAAATATTTATCGGATCCAGAAAAGTATTTGGAGGTGGATGATTTTGCGTATTAAAAATTGTTACTACCATATACTGACAGCACTACTAGGAGTTTGTATGATTTTCTCTTCTGCATTTTATTTTTTCCAAACAAAAAAAGATGAAGCAGAAACCAAGTTGGTAAAAATCGTAAATTATGTAAAGGTACAATGCTCCACTTATACCCATTATAATGAGGCGAGTGAATCGAAAAGTTTATTAAGAACGATTGAGAGTTGTCGTCAGCTTCAAACGAATATTCAAAGGGAAGTGGATGCAGGAAAACCTATAGATCAAGCTTTTCTAAAGGATAATCTGAGTACGTTATGGATGGATGGAAGTCTTGTATTGGATGAAAATGGGAATATAGAAAGTTCCTATAGTACGGATGATGCGATAATGAAGCAAGTTCATAAATATATCAGTAAAGATATAGTTATGGATTATATGGAACAAACTGAAAGAACGTATGCACAACGTGTTGAATTGAATGATGGGTCTCATTTAGATATTGCGACATGCGCTAGAAGTGATGCGCCTGGTCTTGTGGTTACTTATTTTTATACTTCCGTTTATTTTGCGCAGAATTATAATTTAACACTTCAAAATTTATTAAAGGGATATAGTACAAAATCAGATGGAACCATTCTTGTTTGTGATGAGGGAAGCATCATTGCGAGTAATGATAGATCATTGCTTCATGCTTCGACAAAGAAGAATGAAATTGTTCAATTATTAAAAGGAAACAAGGATAGTCAACATATTTATCATTTTACGAATAAAGGTGTAGGCTATTATGGCATTATGTTGAAACAAAGTAATTATTATATCTTTGCCTATATTTCAGATCATGTGGTAATTGATGGTGTGTTACAAAATTAGTTGTGATTTTACTTGTGTATATATTGTTTGTACTTGTACTAAGATATATTGGTTATCGTAATAATCGTATAAGAAAGGCTAAAGAACAAGAAACAGAGAAGGCGCACCAAGAAGAATTATTAAAGGCCGCTAAAAAGGCAGAGGCGGCTAATGTTGCCAAAACCGAATTTCTTCAAAGAATGTCTCACGATATTCGTACTCCCATCAATGGAATCATTGGTATGGTTGAAGTAGGGGATCATTATAGTGATAATATTGAAAAGCAGGCGGATTGTCGTGAAAAAATCAAAGGTGCTTCAAATACATTACTCGAATTAGTCAATGAAGTATTGGATATGAGTAAGCTTGAGTCGGGTGAGATTGTACTTGAAGAGGTTGGATTTAATATAAATAAGTTGAGTGATGAAACGATTGTAATGTTAGAAGAACTCGCAAAAGAGCGTAATATTCAAATTGTCGAAGAAGAAAAAGAATTACCCATCCATATTTGATTGGAAGTCCAACCCATGTAAAGCGTGTATTAATGAATGTTCTTTCCAATGCCATTAAATACAATCGTGATAATGGATTTATCTATGTAAGTTATAAAGAGTTGAATTCAAATCATTCAGACCATACCCTTATTGAATTTACTTGTCGTGATACAGGTATTGGTATGTCTAAAGAATTCCAGAACAAAATCTTTGAACCTTTTGCCCAAGAACATATAGGAAGTCGTTCTAAATATGTGGGGACAGGTTTGGGTATGCCAATTGCAAAAAGCCTTGTCGAAAAGATGGGTGGAACGCTGGAGTTTACAAGTCAAGAAGGTGTGGGCAGTCAATTTGTGATACGCATTCCATTTAAAATCGATGAAGAACATAAAAATGGAACAGTGAAAGAATCCACTTCTGTATCTATTGAAGGACTTAGTGTCTTACTTGTAGAAGATAATGAATTGAATATGGAAATTGCCGAGTTCATCATTGAAAATGAAGGGGCTATTGTGACTTGTGCTACAAATGGTATAGAAGCGGTGGATATCTATAAGAAGTCACCAGGATTTTTTGACATTATCTTAATGGATATTATGATGCCAGAAATGGATGGTTTACAAGCTACACAATGTATTCGTTCATTTGATCATGATATTCCAATTGTGGCGATGACGGCTAATGCGTTTATGGAGGACAAAATAAAGGCTAAAAAAGCAGGCATGAATGCACATTTATCAAAGCCTTTAGATAAGGATAAATTAATTCGCGTTATCGCAAAGTTGTGCAAAAAAGATTGAGTTAGATAATTTTTGAACATTAGATAACGATAGTGTTAATAAAATGGGAGAAATGGTTCTAGAAGTTAGAAAAGCCTTGTTTATTATAGACGCAATTTAGGGTGGTATGTATAATGAATTTGACATTATCTATTGGCAAATTAAGTGAAAGCTTGAGATGTAAACATACTAACCAATATAGTATTTTAAAGCTATTGATAATAGGGCTTTTGTGATTATGGATATGCATTAGAGTACAAGAGAGTTTCTGTGGCATGAACAAGAAACTCTTTTTGTGTTGAAGAAAGAGAAGAGAAGTTTCTGGTAAGGAAGCTGTACTTCGCGCTCGTCAATCATTAGAATTAGGTGATGCCTTCCATGCGTATATTATTGATTGGCGTTTACCAGATATGAATGGTGAACCTTCTGAATTAAAAAAAGAAATCTGCTTGAGTTCTCGGCAGATCCTTCGATTTTTTTCAGGAGGACGTGTTTTACGTATTTTTATCTATACATTGATGTTACTTTTGTTTAATGGAACTAGTAGAAATACTAAGAATTACATTAATTATTATAGAAAAATGTAAAAGACACTAGCTCACCACCCCAATGGATTAAACTAGTGTCAATACATTAGTAATTCAGAGGACTGCTGTATCCAGTAGCCTTTCTGTATCTGTATTATATCGATAAAGGAAAGTTTATGCAAATGTGTAAATCAGGCGTTTAGAAGATAATGTATTGATTGAATGTATTATGGGGGTAATGTAGTGTATCATTTACGAGAATTTATCAGATCATCTGCTGATTTAAAAAATCACTACAATGAAATTTCAAAACAATGGCGAGAAGAGAATGATGCTGTCATCATTACAGTGAATGGGATATGGAATTATTAGAAATGCTTATGGAAGCTGAAGTAGATGTTACGAATGGAAGGATAATGCCTATTCAAGACACTTTTAATGATTTGAGAGTGGTATTAAAAGGAAAATGAAATGTATATACTGAATATATTGTTGGCAAAATTCCATAGTTTATCGTGAAGGTGAATGCCGTTTTTATTTTGAAGAGGATTGATAATGATTTAACTTTACAAAAGAAGTTAAAAAGTTAAAATAAAGATATAAGGAGTTAAACTTATGTCAAAAGAAGAATATATAAGAATAATAAAAGAAATTGAAGCACTGCCAACTGGTGGCATTACTTATAAGAAAATCAATGGTAAAAAGTATGCTTATTATCAATGGAGAGAGGGTGGTAAGCAGCGCTCGAAAAGAGTTAAGGATGATGAATTAGAGGTTTTGGCAACAAAAATCGCAAGGAGAAAAGAATTACAAGCTTTGTTGAAAAATGTGGATATGACAGAGAGTATTCATGAATTTAATTGTGCAGTTCGAACGGGTAGTGAATTGGATCAATTTGTAGATGTTGTGAAGAATTGGAAAAAGCGCGAATGTTATAAAGAATTAGAAAATTATGTTTATAATGATATTCATGATCGAGTTTTTATTTTATATGGACTTAGAAGAACGGGAAAAACAACTTTGATTCGTCAATTGATTTTGAATATGGATAAAGAAATGCGCGATAAAACAGTATTTATTCAGGTGCAGGATAATAAAACAATGGCAGATATAAATCAAGATTTAAAAACTTTGGAGAAACAGGGATATCGTTATATTTTCATTGATGAAGTAACTTTACTTAATGATTTTATTGAGGGTGCAGCCTTGTTTTCCGATGTATTTGCGGCTAGTGGAATGAAAATCGTATTATCGGGTACAGATTCTTTGGGATTTTTATTTAGTGAAAGTGAAGAATTATATGATCGTTGTATCATGAGTCATACTACATTTATTTCCTATCGCGAATTTGAAAATGTACTTGGAATTCATGGGATTGATGATTATATTCGCTATGGCGGAACTATGAGCTTAGGTGGAAATCATTATAATGATCACTCGACAATTTTTTCTACGAAAAAAAGTACGGATGAATATGTAGATAGTGCAATAGCAAGAAATATCCAGCATTCTTTAAAAAACTATCAATATGAAACGCATTTCCGTTCTTTAAAAGAGTTGTATGAAAAAAATGAATTAACAAGTGTCATCAATCGAATTGTAGAAGATATTAACCATCGTTTTACTTTAGAAGTTCTTACTAGAGATTTTAGTTCTCACGATTTGCGTGTTTCGGCAAAAAATTTGAGAAAAGATAAAATGCATCCAACGGACATTTTAGATCAAATTGATATTGTACAAGTGAATCAGACTTTGAAAGAATTACTAGAAATTCGTGATCAACAAGAACAGTCTGTAAAAATTACAGATGCTCATCGTAAAGAAATCAAAGAATATTTAGATTTATTGGATCTTACTGTGGAAATTGAAAACAGGTGGATGACAGATTTTAATAAAAAAGAAACGCGAACTGTTTTTTCACAACCTGGTATGAGATATTCTCAGGCAGAAGCTTTGATTAAGTCTTTGATACAAGATAATCGGTTTCGAAATTTGTCATTTAATGAACGCAAAAGAGTAACTGAACGAATATTAGATGAAGTTAAAGGCAGAATGATGGAAGACATTGTTCTTCTAGAAACAAAGTTATCAAAAAAAAATTGTGAGGTTTTCCGCCTACAATTTGCGGTTGGAGAATATGATATGGTAGTTTTTAATCATGAAGAAGGAAATTGCCAAATATATGAAATTAAACATAGTAAAGAAATGGTTTTACAACAATGTAGACATTTATTAGATAAAAAAAAGAGTGAAGAAACAGAATTTCGCTATGGAACAATAACTGGAAAATATGTAATCTACCGAGGCAAAAACGCAGAGTTAAAAAATGCTTCTGAGCCGATATTTTATTTAAATGTGGAGGATTATTTAAAAAATTTGTAAAGGCAATCGTAAAAAAATACGATTGTTTTTATTTTGTGTAGATGGATAATTTTTCAGTTGAGTATATGAAAAAATCCTATCAAAATTTATACGAATTATACGTTTTAGATCAAATAGGAACTATTGAACATAATTCGCAATGTTTTCACATTGAAGTTTTATAATAGGAATTGGCTATTGGATGTAGTAACGGTGAATCCTCTGAATTAAATAAAGAAATCTGCTTGAGTTCTCGGCAGATCCTTCGATTTTTTTCAGGAGGCCGTGTTTTATGTATATTTATCTATACATTGATGTTGCTCTTGACTAATGGCTATATTAGAAATACTAAAAATCACATTAATTATTATAGAAAAATGTAAAAGACACTAGTTCATATCACCACAATGGATTGCTAGTGTCTTTTGACATTTTAAATTCAGAGTGACCACTGTATCTAGTAGCCTTTCTGTATCTGTATTATACCGATAAAGGAAAGTTTATGTAAATGATGTTTTACTTGATGGAATGTTCAGTTTTAATATGATAAATTATATAAAAGTGAGGTTTTTTGATTATGAAGAAAGTGCTTTTTATATGCTGTGGGAACATCTGCAGAAGTGTTAGTGCTGAGTATATTATGAAAGATTTGGCAAAGAAAAATGGGGTAGAACTATATGTCTCTAGTGCAGCTACAAGTCGTGAAGAGATTGGTAATGATATTTATCCTCCGGCTAAGCGTAAACTAAAAGAGAAGGGGATTCCATTTTCTAGACATTACGCAAGACAAGCTACAATGAGTGATTATTTGTCGTATGATTATTTGATTTGTATGGATGAAAATAATATGCGTAATTTAAATCGTATGTTTAATAATGATCCAGATCATAAGATCTATAAATTATTATCAAGAGATGTTTCAGATCCTTGGTATACTAATGATTTTGAAACGGCATATAATGATATTTTTGAAGGCTGTAAAGCTTGGTTGGAGAAATTATCATGAAACAGAGTCTACATACACATTCTATCTTTTGTGATGGAAAAGATACGATTGAAGAAATGACTTTAGAAGCCATCTCAAAGGGCTTTGACATTCTAGGATTTTCAGGACATGGATATTTAAATATAGACGATGGTTCAATGCGAGATACAAAAGGATATATTTCAGAGGTTGAGAGAATTAAATTGAAATACGCTTCATCTATTCAAATTCATTTAGGGATTGAAGAAGATATGTTAGGAAGAATCACTGAAAAAGCTCCATTTGAATATGTGATTGGAAGTAAACATTTTTTAGGTGAGACTGCCGTGGATTATTCAAAACCTGTATTTGATTCTTTATTTGAATCATATTCTGGTGACTATAAAAAGATGTGTAAAGACTACTATTCAGACTTATCGAATATGTATGACTGGCAAGAAGTGGATATCATTGGACATTTGGATTTGATTACCAAATATAATGAGGGCGAATCTTACTTTAAATTTAATGATAAAGACTATATGAATATTGTTTGTGACTGCATTGACCGATTACTTATTAATGATAAGATTTTTGAAGTGAATACCGGAGCTATTGCAAGAGGCTATCGTAAAACACCATATCCATCTAAGAATATATTGGAATATTTATACGCAAAGAATGCACGTATTTGTCTAAACAGTGATTGTCATGATAAGAACTATTTGGATTGTGCTTTTGAATCTAGTTTAGACTTGATTCAATCTTGTGGATTTAAAGAAATGCAGATACTCACAAAAGATGGCTTTGTGCCTGAAAAAATTAAATAGAATAAACAGTGAAGGTGTTCTTGTGATAATCAATTAAACCTTCACTTTTCATTTTAGAAAGCTCTTTTGATAAGGCACTTCTTTCTACATTTAAATAATCAGCCATCTGTTGACGATCAAACGGAATCTTAAAGGTAGAACTTTGCGTTTCTAGTTTCATAAACGATAAGTAAGACAATACTTTATTACGAATGGTTTTGTTGGAAATATGGAATATGTGTTGTGACAACATCTTGTTTTTATTTGAAAGTATTTGAATCATTTGATTCTTTAGTTCTGGGGATTTTTCTAAGTTTTGAACATCTAAAAATTGAATTGTACAATCCTCTACCGCTCTTACATATACATACATAGGTGTTTTGGTTAGGGCATAGCTTTCCGCAAACATTTGATTGGGACCTACATGTGATAATAGGGAAACATTGCCTAAAAAGTCTACAGTTTCTATCACAACACTTCCTTCTTTGACAATGCCAATGGCTTGGGGAATATCTTCCATATGATAAATAATTTCATTTTTCTTGTATTTTTTGAATGGTAAATCCATAAATATCTTCCTTTCGTTGTTTAAACAACATAAATTTAATGTATTATACACTAAAATAAGCACATAAGAAATGAGGATGATTCTATGTTAAGAAAAATAATTCAAATTGATGAAGATAAATGTACAGGATGCGGTATTTGTGTAGATGCCTGTCATGAAGGGGCCATTGGCTTGGTGAATGGAAAAGCCAAATTAATGCGTGATGATTATTGTGACGGACTAGGTGATTGCTTACCAACATGTCCTACGGGTGCTATTTCATTCATTGAAAAAGATACTCTAGCTTATGATGAAGAGGCTGTAAAAAAGAATATGGAAAAACGCATGCAAGAATCGGGCACCATGCATTCAGGATGTCCTGGATCTATGATGCATACACTGAATCCAGTTGTATCTAGTCCATCGATTGATGTATCAAGTCAACTAACATCTTGGCCTGTTCAAATTAAGCTAGCACCTATCAACGCACCATTCTTTCAACATGCTAAGTTATTAGTAGCTGCGGATTGTACAGCCTATGCCTATGCCAATTTCCATCAGGAATTTATGAAAAATAAAGTGACTCTAATTGGATGCCCAAAACTAGATGGTGTAGATTATTCAGAAAAGCTTTGCGACATCATTCGTATGAATTCCATTGAAAGTGTAACCATTGTTCGTATGGAAGTACCTTGTTGTGGTGGACTTGAAAATGCGGTTAAGAAAGCTTTGCAGGAAAGTAAAAAATTTATTCCTTGGCAAGTCGTCACAATTTCAATAGATGGAAAAATCTTAGATTAAACCTTAAAAAAAGTGCAGTTAACGTGTCAGATAATGCACTTTTTTCATTTTCTGACACGATAAATAAAAAAGTATCACCGTAGCGATACTTTAATGATTAGTCTTTAGTGATTTCTTTGTAGCTAGCTAGACCATAAGCACTATCTGCTTGCGTACCCGCATTGACAATAGCCTGTTCCATAGCTTTGACAGCCATAATTCCAACTAGATCTTGTTCTGCAGGCACTTTATTGGATGTCATCGCAAAAATAGTATCTCCATCACTTGAAGTGTGAACAGGACGAATACATCTTGCATATCCATTATGTGCCATACTTGCGATTTTATTCATTTGGGCTTTATTTAAATCCGCATTTGTGATGATACAACCAATTGTTGTATTCATCCCACAAGAATTGATCATCTTTGCAGCAGCCTTTAAGATTTCATCTTCGCTAAACAATCTTGTGTTTGTATTTCGATCATAAATACCTGCGATTGGCTTGTCTGAATTTGGATAGAAAATATCACCACAAGCATTTACGGCTACAATGGCTCCTACTTTTAACGGACCTATTTGTAGAGCGGAGAATCCTAAACCTGCCTTCATGGCATATTGAGGACCAAAGAATTTACCAACACTTGCACCTGTTCCAGCACCGACATTTCCTTGTTTTGGATCATTTTTTTCAGCTTCAATACAAGCATCATACCCCATTTGTTTATTTGGATACGCCTTAGAATTACCTACACCACAATCAAATAGACAAGCTTCACATACGATGGGAATATAGATGTTTTTCATGTCAAAACCAATTTCGTGCTCACTCAAATACTGCATAACACCACTGCTTGATTCTAAACCAAAAGCACTACCACCTGATAAAGTCACCGCATGAATTTTTTGAACCATGTTTTTAGGGTTTAATAAATCTGTTTCACGAGTAGCAGGACCACCACCACGTACATCTACACCAGCTGTAGCTCCTTCTTTACATAAGATGACTGTGCAGCCAGTCGCATTTTCTGTATCTTGTGCACTACCAATTTGAAATCCTTCGATTTCATTGATTTGAATTGTCTTCATTTTTGATCTCCTTTAATTCATATAAATCATTTCTACGTACCTTCCAATAAGGCATTCTTTTCCTTACTTTATCAATGTCGTTTAAATCAATGTCTACAACTTTGTATGCTTCTTCTTCACCCAACTCCACTACAATATTGCCAAAACCATCCACAAGAATAGAATGTCCACCAGCTGTATAGTTTTTATATGTATACTTAGCAGGTGCTACTCCACACAAAAAAATTTCATTTTCTAAAGCACGTGTTTGCGTAAATAGCTTCCAATGCTTTTTTGTAGCCTGTTCATTAAAGGCAGCTGGACAAAATAGAATTTGTGCTCCATTTTGAGCTAGAATTCTAGACACTTCTGGAAATCGGATGTCGTAACATAATAAAATGCCACATCTTCCCCATGGCGTATCAAAACATTGTAGGTGATTTCCTGGCATGAACACTTCATTTTCACAATAATCCTGTCGATTATGAAATTCAAAAAGATGTGTTTTATCATACGAACAAACAATGTCGCCATTACTATTTAATATGTAACAACGATTGTATTTATTCGCACAAATGGAACCAGCTACAATCCATATTTTATTTGTCCGCGCCGTTTCTTTTAATGCTTCTAAACTTTCATCATGACGCAAATAAGCTGATTTAAGTGCATCATTATGATAGGGACAGTTCCACATTTCGCAAAGAACTAAAATATCACAGTCTGGAATATGTTTTAGTTTCGCTATATTTTGTTGATTGTCTATCGAAACAGACATCTGGTACATACAGATCTTCATATAGTTTATGATAGGCGAAAAGTGATTTCTTTTCAAGATAATCAAAGACTAACATGTGTTTATTTACTACCTATTTGAAATCGTTTACAATGATTTTAGGAGGTTTTTATCATGTATAAAATAATAGAAGTGAAACAAAGTGTATTCGAAGATAATAATAAAGATGCGAACAAATTAAGAGAAGAATGTAAAGACAAGGGTGTGTTCTTATTAAATGTCATGTCAAGTCCAGGCGCTGGAAAGACAACAACTCTATCTAGAACGTTAGAAAAATTAAAAGATACATTGCATATTGGCATAATGGAAGCGGATATTGATAGTGATGTAGATGCCAAAACCATCAGTGAATATGGTGTGCGTACCATTCAACTGCATACAGGCGGTATGTGTCATTTAGATGCGGATATGACTCGTCAAGGACTACATGAAATGGGTATGGAAGACTTAGATTTGGCTGTGCTTGAAAATGTAGGAAATTTAGTTTGTCCAGCTGAATTTGATACGGGATCCACAAAAAACGTGGCCATTTTAAGTGTTCCAGAAGGAGATGACAAACCTTTAAAATATCCATTGATGTTTCAAGTATGTGATGTGGTTCTCATCAACAAAATCGATGTATTACAATACTTTGATTTTGATGTAGATAAGTGTAAAAAGAATATTCTGTACCGAAACCCGAATGCGAAGATTTTTGAAATTTGTGCTAAAACGGGTGAGGGAATCAATGATTGGTGTAAATGGCTTGAAAATGAAGTAAAGGCCTGGAAGGAATAATATGGCATATCGAGATAATATTGATAAACTGGCAAGGCGTATTACAGATCGTATTCCGGCAAAAGTAAAAAAATTATCGGAATCAGATCCTGAATATGAGTGCTTAAATGAAATATTAAATGATGAACAATGCGATTTGTGTTTGTGCTTTGAAGTGCGTAAACCACTTTCGTTTGAAGAAGTAGTGAAAAGAAGTGGATGGCCAGCTGGTAGAGTGAATCGTGTATTGAATGAAGTATGTGAAATTGGAATGATTGAATATAACTGGGAAAATGAGGATCATCATAAACAATTTGTGCTTCCTCAATTTGTTCCTGGAGCTGCTGAATTTATGGTTATGAATAAAGATCTTGTCGAAGAACATCCAATTGTTGCGGATTTCTTTGAAAAGATGACACGTTTACCGCTTGAAAAAGTAACGCCAATGGTTCCTCCTGGAGGAGCGGGTATTGGTATGCATGTTATTCCTGTTGAAAAGGCGATTCATGCAAATCAGCAAGCAGTGAGTGTAGAAAAAATTTCGCATTGGCTTAATAAATATGATAAGTATGCTCTTTCTCCATGTTCATGTAGAAGACAACAACGTGTAAGAGGTGAAGGAACAGGGGATGTAGAAGCCGATGTTTGTATTGCCGTTGGTGATATGGCTGACTATGTTGTGCAGACTAATAAGGGTGGACACTATTGTACATATGAAGAGGTTATTGAAACTTTAGAGCGTTGTGAAAGAAAAGGCTATGTACATCAAATTACCAATATTGATGGAGAAGATAAGATTTTTGCGATTTGTAACTGCGCACACGGTGTATGTAACGCATTAAGAACAAGTCAATTGTTTAATACGCCAAATATGTCGGCAAGTGCCTATAGAGCGCATGTGGATAGTGAAAAGTGTGTAGCTTGTGGAAAATGTGTAGAAATATGTCCAGTAGGTGCGGCTAAGCTAGGACAAAAATTATGTACAAAGAATGGTCCAGTATCGTATCCTAAACAAGAACTTCCAGATGATGTGAAGTGGGGTCCAGAAAAGTGGAACTGGAATTTTAGAGATACAGCTAAAGTAAATTGTTACGAAAGTGGAACATCACCATGTAAGAGTGCATGTCCAGCACATCTACCTGTACAAGGCTATATTCAGATGGCTAAAGAAGGTCGTTATATGGATGCATTAAAGTTGATTAAAGATTTTAATCCATTTCCAGCTGTTTGCGGCGCTATCTGTAATAGAAGATGTGAACAACAATGTACGCGTGGCTTGATTGATGAGCCTTTGGCTATTGATGAAATCAAGAAGTTCATTGCGGAACAAGAACTTCATGAAGATAAGCGCTATATTCCATTATGTGAGAATGTAGAAGGAAAATTTTTCACAAATAAGATGGCCATTATTGGTGCGGGTCCTGCAGGGATGAGTGCTGCTTATTATTTAAGAATGATGGGCTATCCTGTCACAATATTCGAAAAGGAAGAAAAACCAGGAGGTATGTTGGTATATGGAATTCCATCTTTTCGTTTAGAAAAGTCTGTGATTGAAGCTGAAATTGAAGTTTTACAGGCTATGGGCATTGAATTTAAGTGTGGCATAGAAGTAGGCAAAGACATTACTTTGGACGATTTAAGAAAAGAAGGTTATGAAGCATTCTATGTTGCGATTGGTGCTCAGGGATCAAGAAAACTAAATATTCCAGGTGAAGATAATGAGATGGTTATATCAGGAATTGATTTCTTGCGTAAGGTCAATAAAACAGAAGATTCAAATCTAATTTCAGGTGATGTCGTTGTTGTTGGTGGTGGAAATGTGGCGATAGATGTAGCTCGTGCTGCTTTAAGAAGTGGAGCTGAAAATGTACATTTATATTCCTTAGAACAAGAGGATGAAATGCCAGCAAGTCCTGAAGAAGTATCAGAAGCAAGAGAAGAGGGTATTCTTCTTCATTGTGGATGGGGCCCAAAAGAAATTTTAGAAGAATCGATTGTGTTTAAGCGATGCCTTAGTGTAAAAGACGAAACGGGAAGATTTAATCCTAGCTATAATGAAAATGATGTTGAGACCATTTCGTGTAGTCATGTATTCCTTTCTATTGGACAAAGTATTATTCCAATTGAAGGATTAGATATAGATACAAATCCAAATGGAACAATTAAAGCGGATGGAACAACACTACAAACATCAATTGAAGATGTGTTTGCGGGTGGTGATGCGTACACGGGTCCAAAATTTGCGATTGATGCGATTAGCCATGGGAAAGAAGCGGCTGAATCGATGCACCGATTTGTACATAAGGGTCATTCCTTAACTATTGGAAGAGATTTACATTTATTCAATGAGTTTGATAAGAATAACGCATTGATTGATATTGATTTTGATCATGCAAAACGCCAAATTCCGGGCATAAAAAAAGTCTTGGGTGAAAAATCGTTTAGAGATTTGCGTTCTACTTTTACAGAAGAACAAGTCAAGATTGAAGCCAATAGATGTCTTGGATGTGGAGCAAGTATTGTCGATACGAATAAATGTATTGGTTGCGGTTTGTGTACGACGAAATGTGAATTTGATGCGATTCACTTAACACGTGATATCAAAGATGGTGCAAAAATGGTTAAGGCGGAAGATAAGATGAAGGCTATCTTGCCGTATGCGGCTAAACGCCAAATCAAAATCATCCGTAATAAGAAGAAATAGTATGCATGAATTAGGAATTGTTGCACATATTTCAAAAACGCTTCAAGAACTGGCACAAGGAAACAAACTTACAGATATTCGTAGAGTGACTTTGCAGATTGGAAAAGTAAGTGGAATTGTTCCTGAATATTTAGTGGATTGTTGGAAATATTATAAGAAGAAGGTGCCTTTGATTGAAAATTCCACGCTCGAATATGAATGGATTGATGCCATTACAATTTGTAACGAGTGTGAAAAGACGTATGATACGATTCAATATGGAAGGGGATGTCCATATTGTAAAAGTGAAAGTACAGTCTTACTTCAAGGTAATGAGTGTTTAATCAAAGAGATTGAAGCCGAATAAGCGTCGAAAGGCGCTTTTTTAATTTTTATTAGAAAAAGTGTCTTTTTTTACGTATAAGAGTATGTAGGAAATACCTGCTAGAATCGAGGTGCTTATGAGAAGCGCTAATTTATTAAACGACTTTGCCTTTAAATATGTTTTTGGAGAAGATTGTAAAGAGGCCAATGATGCCTTAAAATCATTGCTTACTGTATTTTTAGAAAGAAAGGTAAATCATGTGGTTGTTAAGAATTCGGAAATGGTAAAGGATTTCAGTAAAATGAAAAATCCAAGATTGGATCTGTTGGTTGAATTTGATGATTGTACAACAGTGGATTTAGAGATGCAGCTAAGACAAACCAAAAACAATCTACCAATTCGTTTTAGTTATTATTTGGCCAGACTGCATGGTTCGCAACAATTAGAAGGAAAATATTATGGAGAATTAAAGGAAACAATTGTCTTGGTGTTCTTTAATGTGAATTTGATTGATAATGATAGAATGTGTAATACATTTACATTGAGAAATGAGGATGGCTTGTCTTTTGTGAAGAAAACAGAAGATCGTATGAAGATATGTACGATTGAAATGGCAAACTTAGATGTAAACAAGCCACTTGAAGAAATGAATGAACAGGAAAAGATGATTTATTATTTTTTGAATTGTCACAAAGGAGTGGATGATAGAAAGTGATGGGATGATTCAAATGTTAGAAAAACGTGTCGAAACCATATCAGATGATGGTTGGAAGAAAATAATAGAAGATTTTAGAAAACTACATGAAAATGAAGAACGAATGGAACGACAACTTGAACTTGAAGAGCTTCAAAAAGCACAAGAAAAGGCTTGTAAAGAAAAAGAAGAAGCAAGAAAGGTGCAACAAGAAACGGCAAAAATATTAGATGAATCGGATAAGAAAGTTAATCAGATGAATCAAGAAATAAAAAAGATGATTCAGATTATGCTTTCTAATGGTATGAGTTTAGAATTTGTTTCTAAGTCATTGTCTAAGAGTGAGGATGAAATTTTAGATTTATTGAAATAGCCACTTATTAGTGGCTTTTTTTAAAAAATCCTTGCATGACATTCTATCTTTTGGTATAATATCCAAGCAATGCCCGGGTGGTGAAATTGGTAGACGCAGTGGACTCAAAATCCACCGGTAGCGATACCGTGCCGGTTCGAGTCCGGCCCTGGGCACCATTTTGAATTGTTGATCAAGTTATTCGGGCTTGATCTTTTTTTATGATATAATTTTTTTAACTATGGAGGCAATGTATGAAAGTATTAGTTGGATTAAGTGGTGGCGTAGATTCTGCGGTTGCGGCTTATTTATTAAAAAAACAGGGATATGATGTAACATGTTGTTTTATGCGTAACTGGGATAGCTTTGCGAATAATGATATTGCAGGTAATCCTACAATCAAGGATGATACTTGTCCTCAGGAACAGGATTATTTAGATGCGCTTGCGGTTGCGAATCATTTAGATTTGCCTTTACAACGTGTGGATTTTATTGAGGAATATTGGGATAACGTATTTAAAACTTTCTTGAGTGAATATGAGAAGGGGCGTACGCCAAATCCAGATATTCTATGTAATAAGTATATTAAGTTTGATTCTTTTTTTGAATATGCCATGAAACAAGGCTTCGATAAGGTGGCAACAGGACATTATGCTTCAAACAAAGAGGAAGAGAATGGCTTTACATATTTGACTCGTGCAAAGGATCAGAATAAGGATCAAACGTATTTCTTGTGTCAGGTAGAGAAGAGTAAGATTGCCAAAACCATTTTTCCATTGGCAAACTTAGAAAAGCCAGAGATTCGTCAAATTGCTTCGGAATTGAATTTAGAGTCGGTTGCGACAAAGAAGGATAGTACGGGAATTTGCTTCATTGGAGAAAGAAATTTTAGACAATTCTTATCCAATTATCTTCCTAGCAAGGATGGAGATATAGTGGATGTAAATACAGGGAAAGTTATTGCGCGTCATGTGGGCGTATTGTATTACACGATTGGACAAAGAAAGGGATTGAATATTGATCATGAAAAGGGTCCTTGGTTTGTAGTGGGTAAGGATGTTGTAAAAAACATTCTTTATGTATGTCGTACGGATCAAAGAGACTTATTATATTCAGATTCTTGTATTGTCAAAGGAATCAACTGGATCTTGCCAAGCTTAGATGAGATTCCTTCAAAATGTACTTGTAAGTTTAGGTATCGTCAAAAGGATCAGGATATTGAAATTGAAAGAATTGATGATACAAGTGTCTTAGTTAAATATCCTCAGACCATTGCGTCTGTAACTGAGGGTCAGGAAGCTGTATTCTATGATGGTGACAAATGCATTGGTGGCGGTGTAATTGAAGAAGTGTTTAAGGATGGTAAAAACTTAAATCAATTGATCATGGAGACGGCAAATGGACATCGAGGCTAGGCTTGAATATATCATATTTGAAAATAAAGCCAATCATTATGTCGTTGCAGGTTTTTCAGAATTAAAAACATATCATACATTTACAGCTGCAGGAAGAATTGAAGATCCGATTGAAGATCAGGAGTATGTACTTGAAGGTGAATATGTAAAGCATCCCAAATATGGGGAGCAATTTCGTGTGGATATGGCTAAGAAAAAATTGCCGAGTCATGCAGATGCGATTATTCATTTTTTGTGTGGTGAAAACTTTCCTACGATTGGAAAGAAAACGGCGGAAAGTATTTATGAAACGTTGGGCGAGAATTGTTTAGAACAAATTCATGATAATCCTAAGCTTTTACATGAAGTACCTAATCTTTCTGCTAAAAAGATTTTGATCATCCAAAAGGGAATCCAGGAATTTACGGGGTTTAATGAGGCATATGCCAAGCTATTAAAGTATGGCTTAAGTCCTAGACAGATTCAGATGTTGTTGGATACATATGATAATGTTTTGGATGTGATTGAAGAGGATTGTTTTAGGCCATATTATGAAGTGTATGGCTTTGGCTATAAAACAGCATGCAAAATGGCACAGGCCATAGGTATATCGAATGATGATCCAAGAAGGTTAGATGCGTATATCTATGAATTAGCCAGACAGCTTTCTATGGCCACAGGAAATACATATATTACTTTTGCGACCATGTTTCAAAATGTTCGTGGTGTAGATGAAACAACCATTCAGGAAAGTATTGATCGCTTGGTTTCAATGCAGTACTTGTATGTAGAAAATATGCGTATTTATCCTTTTACGCTATATGAGGATGAGGTTACGATTGCCAAGGAATTAAAGAAGCATTTATTTAATGTGGAACAGATTGATGTCGTAGATAAAATTAAACAAGTCGAATTTAGTCTTGCGATAACGTATGATCAGGAACAAAAGGATGCGATTCAATTGTTCTTTGATCGTTCATTCATGATTTTGACGGGTGGTCCAGGTACTGGTAAAACAACCACAGTAAAGGGAATCTTAGAAATTGCCAAGGATATGTTTCCAGATGTGAATATTCAGCTATGTGCTCCAACAGGAAGGGCAAGTAAGCGTTTGGCTCAACTATCCAATTGTGATTCGAGAACCATTCATTCTTTGTTGCAATGGAATCTAGACGATAATTCATTTGGGAAGAATGAAGAAGAACCGTTGGATGTGGATTTTATTATTGTGGATGAGTTTAGTATGGTGGATACCCATTTGTTTGCGCAACTGCTAAAGGCTTTACCAAACCATTGTCGTATTCTACTCATTGGAGATGAAGACCAGTTGGAGAGTGTGGGTCCTGGTAAAGTCTTGCAAGATCTCATTCAATCAGATACAATTGATACAGTACATTTAAAGAAGATTTTTAGACAGTCCAATGGATCTGGAATAGTGACTTTGGCTAAAGAGATTCGTGAAGAAACACCTTGTCATTATGAGGATGGGGTAGAGTTTGTTGAGCGAACAACACCAAAAATCATGGATGCACTGATTGATTATGTAAAAGATATGGATCTAGATAGCATGCAAATCTTAGCGCCTATGTACAAGGGGGCTGCAGGCATTGATGAGATCAATCGACAGATGCAGGTCTTATTCAATCCGAAGAGTCCGCAAAAGAATCAAATCAAGGTAGGAACAACAATCTTTAGAGAGAATGATAAGGTTATGTTACTAAAGAATTTACCGGATGATGATGTGTTTAATGGAGATATTGGTACAATTGTAGAGATTGATACAAAGCAGAACGTAATTTCGGTGGATTTCACGAATACGATTGTTGATTTTTCAACCGATTTTCTCTATTACTTAAAACATGCATGGTGCATTAGTGTACATAAATCACAGGGTAATGAATATCAAACAGTATTCTGCATTGTGGATGTGAATGCGAAGAATATGTTAGAGAAGCGTCTTTTGTATACAGCAATATCACGTGCTAAAAAGAAGCTATATATCATTGGAAATAAAAGCTTGTTTGAAACGCAGGTAAAGCTTAAGCAGAAGCGCATGCGACAAACAACATTACAGGAAAGAATAACGGAAGCTAATAGTAACTGAAAAAAATTTTAGGCGTTTCTCAGGTGAAATTCCATCCTTTGTCGACTGTTTCTTTGAAGCTGTATCCGGATTTACTACCACTGGATCAAGTATTTTAGAAGAGGTTGAAAGCTTGAAGCATGCCACACTATTCTGGCGTAGCTTTACCCACTGGATTGGTGGTATGGGTATTCTAGTATTTATTTTGGCTTTGATGCCAAAGTCAAATGATCGTGATATGCACATTATGCGTGCTGAAGCACCTGGACCTACTATTGGCAAGCTTGTACCTCGTATGCGTCAGTCCGCAATGATTTTATATGCGATGTATATGGGATTAACTGTCATTATGGTTATCTTATTGCTGATTGGTAAAATGCCATTATTTGATGCGTTATGTAATACATTTGGTACAGCTGGTACCGGTGGCTTTGCGATTAAGAACACAAGTATTGGTGCTTATAATAATGCGTACTATGAAGTAATCATAACAGTCTTTATGATTTTATTTGGTGTGAACTTCAATATGTATTACTTCCTTTTAATACGAGATTTTAAACAGGTCTTTAGAAATGAAGAGCTACGTGCGTATTAAGGAATTATTTTATTTTCCATTACTTGTATCACATTGAATATTTTATCCATCTATAATTTTGATGTGTTAAAATCTATACGCCTAGCTAGCTTTCAAGTTGGATCCATCATTACGACAACGGGATATTCAAGCTGTGACTATACGATTTGGCCACAATTAGTAAGATTATCCTTTTCTTATTGACCATTCTTGGTGCGAGTGCAGGATCTACTGGTGGTGGTGTGAAGGTTTCTCGTATGTTGATTATTGTGAAAAAGATCAAGCTGGATATTCAAAAGCTTTTGCATCCACAAAAGGTAGAAGCTATTACCATGGATGGTAAGGTTGTTGATACAGAGGTTGTAAACCAGATCTTAGCTTTCTTCTGTAGCTTTATCATTATTGTAGGCATTATTATATTCTTGGTTTCTTTAAATAATCTTGATTTTGAAACAACAATTACTGCCGTAATTACATGTATTGGAAATGTAGGGCCTGGATATGGATTGTGTGGTCCAATGGGCAACTTCTCTATGTTCTCTAACTTTTCTAAAATTGTATTATCCATTGCGATGTTGATTGGTCGTTTGGAAATCTATCCAATCTTGATTTTCTTATCACCTATTCTTGGAATTCGCAATGTTTCAAAATCGTTCCATAAACGAAATAAGCGTAGAGCTTAATGAAATACCCATTTGGGTATTTTTTTGTGCTTTTTAGTAAGCTTGTTTGCACTTTTTAATCGACTTTATTTTGCTGAAAGCGGATACAAATAACCTTAAAAAGGTATATACTAGTAAATAGTAGGAAATTTAGTGTTATTAAATATAAAAATATAACTTTTAATAGAGGTTTGAAAATCCTTTATTGAAAAAGGAGTTTAAGTTGTTTATAGTTGATGTAATTGGGGTTTTGATTATGAATAAAAATAATAAAAAAGTAAGTGTCTATCATCGATGTTCGATAAGTGAGGGATATCCCTTCTTGTATCTGAGTTCGAATTTTTTGAATTTAGTGGGATGGAGTCGTGAAGAAATTGAATCGGAATTTGATAATAAACTATGGAATATGATTCATCCGGAAGATCGCAATTTTAATGTTGCATCCAACATGTGTGAATTTCGCCTGTTATGTAAGGATGGCTATCATAGTATGTGTGAAAGCTTTGATTTAGAAGGTGACTTTCTTCATGGAAATATGGTGGATATGACTGAATTTCAGCTTGAGAATAAGGTATTGTCCGCTTTAACGAATGAATATACATCGCTTGTGTTATGTGATTTAAAACAGGATACAGTAAAGGTTTTAAAACAGGATGAGGATATACATTCAAATATTCAGTGTTATACAGAGAGTCTTCATTATTTTTATGATCATATATTGATACAAGAATCTTGTCCTGAATATTTGGAAATATTATCATGCGAACCTTTAATGCATCGTTTAAGGAAACAGAAAAGTTTGGATATTCAATACCAAATTACGCCTAATGGCAATGGTACGGTCAATTTATTGGCTAGGGTTGTATTCTTATTTGAGGATACGGATCATTTTAAGATCGCAATGGCCTTTCGTCCTGTAGATGAAATCATAAAGAAAGAAAATGTTTTAGAGCTTCAAAGAGAAATTATTGAAGGTCTTGGAAAAGAGTATTTTTCTGTCTTACTATTAGAGTTGGATCGGGGTCAAATCTTTTCATATCGTGAAGTAGGTCAGAATGGTAAGCGTATTGCGGATTTTTGTCGTGCCTACGAGAATCAATGGGAGCTCTTTATACCAGCTTATGCCAAGAAAATGGTGTCGGATGAGAGTCGTGAAAACTTTATGGCTCAGCTTTCTTATGAATTTCTATGTTCAAATAATGAAGATTTTTCCATGACCTATGAGTTTATGTCTCCCGATGGAATTATTTATCATCAAGCGCGCGTGGCTTATGTAAAGAAAAAGGATCGTACGCGTGCTGTGGTGATTGGTACGCGTAATATTGATGATTTGATCAAGAAAGAGCGTATGCAGGAGGCTAAGCTTAAAGAGGCTTATGTGCTTGCAGAAAAGGCAAATGAGGCGAAAACGGAATTCTTAAATAATATGTCACACGATATTCGTACGCCTATGAATGTGATTCTTGGCTACAATCAATTGATGAAAGAAAAGTTAACGGATTCTTTATTGATGGATTATCAATATAAGATTGAGCAGTCAGGAAAATTGTTGTTGTCGATTATAAATGATGTGTTGGACATGGCTCGTATTGAAAGTGGTAAGGCGGAAGTGGTTGAAAAGCCAGAAAAAATTGGTAATGTGGTAAGTGAGCTAGAGGACGTTTTTAGTTCGAGTGCCAAAGAAAAGAGTATTGAGTTGAATTCATCTGTGGATATTGTGCATAACTATGTTTTGTGTGATGGTATAAAGCTACGTGAGATTTTGATGAATCTTGTTGGGAATGCGATTAAATATACACCTAACAATGGAAGTGTATCCATTCGTGTTAAGGAGCTTGATTGTGATCGTTTGGGTTATGCCAAAATTCAAACGGACATTATAGATACAGGTGTAGGTATGAGTGCAGAATATCTTCCAACCTTGTTTGATTCCTTTTCTCGAGAATACAATACGACCATAGGCAAGGTGGCAGGGACGGGTCTTGGAATGTCGATTGTCAAAAAGCTAGTGGATATGATGGGTGGTCAAATACTTGTAAAGAGTTCTTTGGGAAAGGGAAGCTGTTTTTCAGTAATTCTAGAACATCCAATTGTGGAGGACTTTAATGAATCTAAGTCTTCAAAAATAGATGAAGATATAATGTTGGATGGTAAGCGTGTGCTTTTGGCTGAGGATAATGATTTGAATGCCGAAATTGCGATGGCCATTCTGGAAATGAATGGTATGCGAATGGATCGTGTAGTGGATGGAGAGCAGTGTGTATCTTTGCTAGAAAGGATGCCTGAGGATATGTATGATTTAATTTTGATGGATGTTCAAATGCCAAACATGAATGGGTATGAGGCCACAAAGAAGATTCGTAATATGGATAATTTGAAAAAGGCGAATATTCCTGTAGTGGCAATGACGGCTAATGCGTTTGAATCGGATAAACAAATGGCATTTGATTCAGGTATGGATGGGCATATTTCAAAGCCAATCGATATGGATAAAATGAAGTCTGAAATCGTTCACATTTTAACTAAAAAATAAGTGCCTTTGGGTGCTTTTTTCTATACAACCCATATTTTGGTGTGCTAATATAAAGCCATAAAAAGTTAGATGGTTTATTTTTGACGATATAAAGGAGTGATATTTTAATGCGATTTTTTGATTATATCGATACGATAGAAAAACCAACTGTGGAGAATATTAGGGCAATTTATAGGGCAATCAGCACAAAGTATGATGATCTTATAGATATGGCGGTAGAGCCATATAGTAAGAATTATAAAAAGTGGATGCAGACTTTGGATTGTTTGAAGGAGTCGGAAAATATTATAATTAAGTGTATTGAAAATAATGCGATTTCCGATATAGAATGGCTTGAATTAAGATGTTGTATTTATCGTTTTCAAGTAAAATATGGTGGCTTAAAATATATGAATATCGAATAAAAAATAGGGCAGAAAAATTATTTCTGTCCTTGTTTTTTTAGTTCAATTTTTCTTGTACGATCTTTTTTACCAATGGGTATGCCACAAGTGCAATCACAATACCGGCAAGTCCTTGTACAATGTTGGCTGGGATTTCACTAGCTGCAACGATCCAGTTTCCTTTTAAGATGTATTTTGCGATGAAGTAACCAAACACCATAATCATAGATCCTAATACGTAGCTTGAGATTTGTTTCGGCTTTGAATAGTTTTTCATAAGTAAAGATACAACGATTCCTTCTAGTCCTTTGATAACGAGTGTGAAGAAGAAGTAGTGGCCGTATCCTCCGGCTACATCGGCTAATGCGCTTCCTAAGCCTCCAATCAAAAAGCTTTCAAATGGATTTAAAAAGCTTGCGAATAAAAGGATAAAACCGTCTCCTAGATTGAAGTATCCGTCTAATGCATTAGGAACCTTGATAAACATGGTTGCCACAAAGACTAGGGCCATGCCAAGTCCTGTTAAAACAATTTCATAGGTTTGTTTGTTTTTCATAATCATTTCCTTCTTTCTTAACTTAGTGATTATTATACTTGTTTCTGTGTTTAAAAAAATATACAATTATGAAAAATAAATAGGGGACAGATATATGAAGAAATATGAAGTGATTTATAACACATATAGGGATTCGATTTTGTCGGGCATTTTAAAGTATGGGGATCGTATTGATTCAATTCGTGAATGCGTTAAGAAAAGGAATGTGTCTAAGACTACTGTAGAAACAGCCTATAACAAGCTTGTGATGGATGGTTTTATTGCTAGCCAGGAAAAGGTGGGTTATGTCGTGAGTATGAATTCGGAGCAGGTTTTGTTGCATCATGAAATTCTAGATTACTCATCCAGTCATAAAGAAAAGTCGTATGACTATGATTTTCGTGTGCAGTCTGTTTCCTTTGATTCCTTTGAAACCACGATTTGGAAAAGATATATGAAGAATGTATTGAATGATAAGAAATTGATGTCGAGCTATGGCTTGAGTCAAGGTGAGTATGGGTTAAGGCAGGCTTTATGTAAGTATGTTTATCAAAATCGAAATATATTGTGTTTTCCTGAGCAGATGGTGATTGGATCAAACTACCAGTCTTTACTATATATATTTTGCGGTATGTTAGATAAGGATAGGGTGGTCGGTTTAAGTACGTTGGTGGATGAACAGGCAAAACAGGTATTTTTATCGTATGGATTTCATATTGAATATTTAGATCCAGATTATTTTATAGGTGATATTCAATCGAAACATGTGGATGTGGTATATATTAATACGACTTGTTTTTCGGTAAATAAACAGTCGATGGATGAAAAGATGAGAAAAGAGTTGACTTGTTTATCCAATATATTAATTTTAGAGGATGACTATAATGGGGAATTAGTATATGCGTCTAAAATCAAGACGAGTTTATTTTCTAAAAATAAGAATGTGATTTACTTCTCTTCTTTTTCTAGACTATTATTACCCAGCCTAAGAATTGGATATATGATTTTGAATGAGGAATATACAAAGAAGTATTGTGCTTCTTTCTTTGGTCCTACGGCTAGTAAGATTGAGCAGATTGCGTTTTCACAGTATATTGTGGATGGTTATCTTCAGAAGCATTTAAGAAAGTTGGTTCGTGAATATAAAGAAAGGCATTTATATTTAAAGGAATTGCTGGATACGTATATTTCATATCCTTGTGTATTGGATGAATCGCACATGGCCTATTGGATTGAGTGTGTGGTAGATGAAAAGAAATTTATGCGTTTGTGTGAATTGAAATCCATTGCGATTACATATGTCAAGGATCAGATTGGTTTGTCCTTTGCGTCTATGAATCAGGAATTGATGAAGGATGGTGTGATTCGTCTTGCAGAAATATTGAAAGAGTGTTAAAATTTTATCGATTCGACAGTGAAGAAGATAAGTAGGATCAAATATCTTGGTTGTAGAGAGAGGGCGTGTGGTGAAAGTCCTTCGAGAATTTTATCTGAAGCTACTTTGGAGTTGAAACGTAGTCGGCGTTAACGAGTAAATTGAGGGCATTTTCTATTTTTGAAAATGAACTAGGATGGTACCGCGTAATTATACGTTCCTAGAAATAGGAGCGTTTTTTTATTGGAGGAAAGAAAGATGAAACAATTAACAGGTAATCAGATTCGTCAGATGTTCTTGGATTATTTCAAATCAAAAGGACACATGATTGAACCGGGCGCTAGCTTGATCCCTCACAATGATCCAACGTTATTGTGGATCAATGCGGGTGTTGCGGCTTTGAAAAAATATTTTGATGGTAGTGAAAAACCAGCTTCAAATCGTATTGCGAATGCACAGAAATCCATTCGTACAAATGATATTGAAAATGTTGGGCGTACAGCTCGTCACCACACATTCTTTGAAATGTTAGGAAACTTCTCCATTGGAGATTATTTTAAGGATGAAGCTATCCAATTCGCATGGGAATTTTTAACAAGCGAAGAATGGATGGGTATTGATAAAGAAAAACTGTATGTTTCTGTATATACAGATGATGCGCGTGCATATGAAGTATGGACTACAATTTGTGGTGTAGATCCAAGTCATATCTTAAAGACAGATGATAACTTCTGGGAAATTGGTAAGGGACCTGGTGGACCTGATAGTGAAATTTTCTTTGATCGTGGAGAAAAATATGATCCTGAAGGATTAGGAGAAAAATTATTCTTTGATGAAATGGAAAATGATCGTTATGTAGAAGTATGGAATGTCGTATTCTCTCAATATGATTGTGATCCAAGTATTGATCGTAAGGATTATAAGGAACTTCCTCAGAAGAATATTGATACAGGTATGGGTCTTGAGCGTTTGGTTGCCTTAGTTCAGGATGGAGAAACAAACTTCGATACCGATTTATTCTTGCCAATTATTCATGCGACTGAAGCAATGGCTAAACATCCTTATGAAGGGGAATATAAGATGGCTTACCGTGTCATTGCGGACCACGTTCGTACTGTTACATTCGCATTAAGTGATGGTGCTAACTTCTCTAATAGTGGTCGTGGATATGTATTACGTCGTGTTCTTCGTCGTGCGGTTCGTTATGGTTTAAAATTAGGTTTGGATGAACCATTCTTATATAAATTAGTTCCTGTTGTTGCGGATTTAATGAAGGATTTCTATCCATATTTACAGGAGCATGTAGAGTTCAACCAGAAATTGATTAAGGTAGAAGAAGAAACTTTCAAGAAGACTTTAAAAGTTGGTCAGGCTTTATTGGATGAAGAAATCAGCAATGCTAAGGATGGAAAGCTTAGTGGTGAAGTTGTCTTTAAATTGTATGATACTTATGGATTTCCATTTGAATTGACACAGGAAATTGCGGAAGAAAGTGGTATTACAGTGAGTCATGATGAGTTTGATGCAGAAATGAACAAACAAAAAGAACGTGCTCGTAATGCACGTAATGTAAAGGATTCATTCGCATCTCAAAATGAAGAGTTGATGAACTTCAATGAGCCTAGTGAGTTTATTGGTTATGATCACTTAACTTGTGATGGTAAAATCATTGCACTATTTAATGCAGAGGGTAAAATGGTTGATTCTTTAGAAGATGAAGGAATGATCATTTTAGATGAAACTTGTTTCTATGCAGAAAGTGGTGGACAGGTTGCCGATAAGGGAACGTTTACAGCTGATGGTGTAGAGGTTGAAGTGTTGGATGTTCAAAAGACTCGTAATAAGCAACATATTCACACAGTTAAAATCAATGGTGGTGTATTGGAAAAGGGTATGTCTTTACATGGTGAAGTGAATGTCAAAGATCGTTTGGCAACTACAGCGAACCATTCTTGTACACACTTGTTGCAGTCGGCTTTAGTGAAGGTATTGGGTGATCATATTCACCAGGCTGGATCTTTTAACTGTCCTGAATATTTGCGTTTTGACTTTAATCACTATGAAAAGGTTACGCCTGAACAATTGGCTGAAGTCGAACGTATTGTGAATGAATATATTAGTGCGGCTTATCCAGTTACTAAAGAGGTTATGCCGATTGAAGAGGCTAAGAAGTCTGGTGCCACTGCATTATTTGATGAAAAATATGGAGATACAGTTCGTGTTGTAACAATGGGAGATGTATCTAAGGAATTCTGTGCGGGTTGCCACGTAGAAAATACAGCTCAGATTGGTCTATGTAAGATTATTAGTGAGGAAAGTATTGGTTCAGATTCTCGTCGTATTACGGCTAAGACTAAATTTGCGGCTTATGAAGATTTTGCGTCTGAACATGCCATGTTAGAAAATATTGCGGGTAGTGCTAAACAAAAGGGTATTAAGAATATTGATACGAAGGTTGAGGCTGCTTATAAGACAATGCATGATATGCAAAAGGAAATCGACAATTTGAAAAACCAAATCTTTACTTTGAAGTCTAAAGAGTGGGCTACGGAGGCTAAAGATTTTGGCAAAGTCAATGTATTGATCAAGTCTGTTTCTGGAATGGATGCGGGTGCATTGAAGGATATTGTTTCTAACTTAAAGGCTAGTGATGACAAGATGGTTGTCTTCTTTGTGAATACAAATGGAGAAAAGGTTGTCTTTGTATCAGGTGCAGGTAAAGAGGCTGTTAAGGTTGGCGTACATGCGGGTCAGTTAGTTAAGAAGGCCGCTCAAATCTGTTCTGGTAATGGTGGTGGAAAGCCAGATATGGCTCAAGCCGGTGGTAAGGATGCTTCTAAGGTTGATGAAGCTATTCGTGTAATCACAGAAGAATTGAAAAGTCTATAAGAGTAATTAGGGTATGCCTTGTGCATATCCTTTTTGTTTGTCATAAAATTGACATAACTTAACATACATTTTATAATTTTCATATGTATTGAAGGGGTTTTAAATATGAATAATGAGCATTGGTATGTATTATTAACCATTCGTTCGAAGGAAGAGGAAGTATGTAAGTACTTGAATGAAAATGAGGGTGTTTTTGCGTTTAGTCCAAAGGTAGAGTTTTATCATCGTGTATCGAAACAGATTCAACAAAGAACGATGTTTGGTGGCTATGTATTTGTAGTAAGTAAATTGTCGCAGGTGGATGTGGATCGTATTTTTAGAAAGTTTCCTTTGGAGAGTGTTTTTATTCATGAATTGAAATATAAAGAGGACATTTCAGCATTAACGGATGAGGAGATTCGTATTCTTACTATGTTGATGGATGATGAAAAGGTTCTAAGAATGTCATATGGGGTATTACTGAATAATAAAATCCATGTCACAAGAGGACCACTTGTCAATATGGATGATTATATTATTAAGTATGATAAGCATAATCGTTTGGCTACGTTGAATCTGAATTTCTTGAATCAAATATGGAAAGTAGGAGTCACCTTAATTGAATAGTGTGATAGAATGGATATGTTTAAGGACATGTCCGTTTTTTATAGGAGTAAAAGGGTAATGAATGTACATATTACAAATATTTATGGGTTTATACAAGATCAAGAATTAAAGAAGAAACAAAATCTATATGCGGATGCAGCTCATGTATTGGGTTTTAAAGAGATGGGAATCTTTAATTTTGATGTGAGTACAGATACAGAGAATGAATTGTCAAAAAGAATAGATGGAATTATTTCATCACTTCAATTCAATGATTTGGTGTTTGTACAATTGCCAACTGGAAATGGTGAGTATTATGATAATTTACTTATCAATAAAATTAAGGCTTATAATACGAAGGTTTGTATTCTTTTGCATGAACAAATTGAATATGATTATATATTAAATTCTGCTGATTTAATTATGCCTATAAGTAATGAGGTATATGCTTATTTAAAAGAACGTAATTATTCAAATGTTTTCTATAAGCATAATATTAATTATGCATTTTCAATAAACTCAAAATCATCAAGCATTTTATCATCTGATTTCTATATCAAGAAATATTTAATTGATGCAGTAGATCAATTAGAAGAATCTGTATTGGATGAGGATGTGATTCATATTGGTTTTGGATTACACGATAAGGATGGTCATTATAGTGTTTGGGTAGGTACTGTAATGCAGTCTATACTTGAGCATACGGATTCTAGGATTTGTTTCCATATTTTGCATGATGAGACTGTGAGTGAAGAAAATAAAAGAAAATTAAAACAAGTAGCACATCAAAAGGGGAATAGTATACAATTTCATTTTATTGATACTTCGATATTTGATGATGTGAAAGAAAGATTACATACTTTTACGGTAGGAACAATGTTTAGGTTAATGTTGCCAGAAATGCTTCCAAATTTGAATAAAATCATTTATTTAGATGCAGATATATTTGTGAATATAGATATAAAAGAATTATGGGATATTGATACTTCAGATGTATGTGTTGCAGGAGTTAAAGATTATTGGGTAGCAAATTATGCTTGGAATCCATATCCTGTTCAAAAAGAATTAGTAAACAGAGATAGTTATATTAACGCGGGTGTTTTAGTCTTGAATCTAAATAAAATAAGAAGTTATTGCAACATGAAAGAGAAGACTTTAGAGTATTTGATAGAAAATCCAGAATCTAATTTATTTGATCAAGATGCATTGAATGTTGTTTATAAAAATTCTATAAAGACGATAGATTCAAAGTGGAATACTTTTGTCGGTGTTGTTCGTGAACAAAATCGTGAAATTTTGAATAATTGTTTATTTCATTTTGTTGGGAATTTTTTAATACTTTATTCTGAAAGTAAAATAGACAAAGAATATTTTAAAGTGATAAGTAGAACGCCTTGGGCTGATTATGAAATAGAAAATCAAATAAATAAATGCTTACTACGTCTAAATGATAGAATTAATCAGTATCAAAGTTTATTGCCTCGTTTGAGTCAAACTGGTATTAAACATATTTTTTATGGCGAGGAAAATGCTACGCTAAGAAAATTATATAATTTAATTAATGTTACAGAGAAAGATTATAGAGTTTTAAAACATCCTGATAGTTCAAATGATCATATATTACCGTGCAAAGATTTAGAATCCTTAAAAGATGAAAATGGACCTATTATTATTTTCGTATTGTATGAATCTGATAATTATAAGGCAATACAAAACTTAGAAGAATTAGGTTATATAAATGGAGAAGATTTCTTTGTGGCTGCAAGATTTCTGTCTTTCTTAGATGGAGGCTTTGCATAAATATCATTTTATTTAAAGTTATATATATGATTATGAAGGAGAATGGAAAATGAATGTTCATGTAACAAATATATATGGTTTTTCACCAACAAGTGTAGTTTTGATTTCTCAACATGAAGTGAGGAATATAGCTCGAAATTTAGGCTTTAATGAATTAGCAGTATATATCTATGATTCAAGTAATGAACCAATGAATGAATTGAGTTCAAGATATGATGGAATAATTGCACGTGTATCCCCTGGAGATGTTGTTTTTTTTCAATCACCAACATGGAATGGGGTGGACTGGGATAATGGTTTAGTAGATAAATTGAAAGCGTATGGATGTCGTGTAGTAATGTTTATACAGGATGTGCAACCATTGCAATTTGAAAGTAATTATTATTTAATGTCAAAATTTATTTCAATGTATAATAAAGCTGAAATTGTAATAGTGCCATCAGAAAAGATGTATTGTCGTTTGGTTGAAGAAGGTTTAACAGTAAAAAAATATATAGTACAACATATGTGGGATTTTACTGTGGATCAGACACTTTATAGTCCGTCATTTAAAAGAAAATTATATTTTACGGGGGATATTTCTCGTTTTCCTTTTGTTGAAAATTGGCATTATAATACTGAATTACATGTATTTGGAAATAAAATGGAGAATTATGATTATTCTAAAGTACATTTTGGTGGATGGTTAAATAAAACAGAATTGTTACTGGAATTATCTAAGGGTGGCTTTGGATTGGTTTGGGGGAATCAAGAAAATCCAAAGGATGAACCAGATTACTACAAAATGAATTGTTCCTATAAGTTAGCTTCTTATTTATCAGCAGGTATTCCAGTTATTGTTCCTGATTATTTATCAAATGCAGATTTTGTGAAAAAAAATAATATTGGTTTTGTTGTTTCAAGTTTAAAAGAAGCTGATCAAGTCATTCAAGAATGTAGTGAACAACAGTATAATGAGATGGTATCGAATATAAAAAAAGTTCAGTATTTAATTAACAATGGATATTTCACTAAAAAGTTATTTGTGGATTCATTAATGAAACTGAATAGTAATGAAGAGAAAGTACTGGATGTTAAAGTTTTGGGTATTTTGGATACATTAAATTATGTTATGGCTCATAACAGTTCGGTTGCTCGTTTTGGTGATGGGGAAATGGATATTATTACTGGTCATAGTATTCCTTATCAGGATTATGATGAAAATTTAGCGAATGAATTGAAAAACATCATTAGTTCAGAAAGTAATGAATCTTTAGTTGTTTGTTTATCGGATGTGTTTGAAGGATTAGATCGTTATAATCAATCTGCAGTAGATTTTTGGAAACAACATCTAAATAATAATTATGTTTATTATAAGAGTCTATGTAAAGCGCCATGGTATGGATCAACGTTTATTTCTAGACCATATATGGATTTGGTAGATAAGAGTCTTTCAAATATGTATTTTAAAAATATTAAAAATCTATGGGATAAAAGAGATATATTGATTGTTGAAGGTGTGAATTCAAGAAGTGGTGTTGGGAATGATTTGTTTGATAATGCAAATTCTGTAGAAAGAATTATTTGTCCTTCCAAGAATGCGTATTCTAAAATTGATGAAATTGAATCTTTGGTTGAAAGGCATGCCGAAAATAAATTAGTATTATTAATTTTGGGACCAACCGCAAAGGTTCTTGCGAAAAGGTTATCAATTAAGAAATTTCAGGCAATTGATATGGGACATATTGATTCGGAGTATGAATGGTTTAAGATGAAGGCAACTACAAAAGTAAAACTAGACCATAAGCATACTGCGGAACGTAATTTTGATGAGAATATAACTTTCATTGAAGATGATACATATAATAGTCAGATTGTTGAACGAATTGGTTAATGTTACATTGGTTTGTAAATTAAGAATGAGTGATTAAATTGTCTAATATGATTAAAAATAGTTATCGTTTTATATGTAAATTATGAAAATTATAATGGATAATTTTAGAAATTGAATTAGTAATTAAATGTTGTTGAGTTTATATGATTATAACTTTGGTTAGCATACTGGTTATATTATTTATATGCTTATTTTAATATATGTTCACACATATTAACAAATGTAGATTTCATTTAAGAAAGTGGTTAGAAATCAAGATTTTTACTTGAATAAATCAAGCTTTCCGTTTACAATTAAGCCTAGTAAGGGAAGAGTGCATCTTTTTGTGTGCTCTGCTTGATTTTTTTATTTCTAATTTATGGGCTATATAGAAATATAAAAGTTTTTGGGAAGGAATGAGTAGAATGTCGAAAAAGAAAAAGAATATGTGAGTACCCATCTGATAACCCCTAGGAAATTTCAAGTCCTCTAGCCATGGCAT
>ERZ506979.247-NODE-247-length-41461-cov-5.384630_pt1 | contig 41461 bp, 38 predicted proteins | sample MGYA00512887_ERZ506979 | MGnify/ENA metagenome assembly ERZ506979 | reverse complement strand
TACAACAGCAAATCCAGTATGTCCGACAATAAGTGGTTATACTTTATATAATCAAAATGGATTTACTTGTAAGTATAAATCAAATACAACAGCAAATCCAGTATGTCCGACAATAAGTGGTTATACTTTATATAATCAAGATGGATTTACTTGTAAGTATAAATCAAATACAACAGTTAGTCAGGTATGTCCTAGTTTGAATGGCTATACTATTATAAGTGATCAAAGTAGTGGTTGGACTTGCGTTTATAAGAAATATTTAAGTCAAGGACAAGGTTTGTCAGTGCCACAAAATACTAGTACTAGAATATATGAATTTGTAACAACGGCGTTAATTCATGATTGTGATACTTGTTCATATTATAGTGGTGTTATATATAATATATTTGCAAGAAAGACACAAAGTGCAGTATGTCCAAGTGGATATACTAAGATAGGAAATAGCTGTGTTAAAACTAAAACAAATACGGCGACATGTCCAAGTGGATATACTAAGATAGGAAACAGCTGTGTTAAAACTAAAACAAATACAGCAACATGTCCAAGTGGATATACTAAGATAGGAAATAGTTGTGTTAAAACAAAAACAAAAACAGCGACATGTCCAAGTGGTTATGAAAAAATAAACAATACTTGTAAAAAGGTTTATTATAAATCTATAATTAAATCATGTCCTACTGGATTTACTTTAACTAATGAAACAAATCAAAGATGTTATAAAAAGGTAACAAGAGTAATTACAATGCATGATGTTAGGGATGTTACTTATTATAGATATGCTACAAGAAGTTATATTGATGGAACAATTGACTATAAGTGGAGTACATCTAATAATGATAAAAGTTTATTAAATAATGGATATAAGCTAACAGGAAGGACTAGAACGAAAAAGGGTGGTAAATAATAATGAAAATAAATAGAGAAGATTTAGATAAGAAGAATATAAGTTATGAGAAAATAGCAGAAAAAGAATATATAATTGTTTATAAATATAATGATAAGTTGTATCAAATAATTCGTAAAAAATTTTCTACTGCATATGATGCTTTAAATTATATTGATGTGTTTTCTGATAAATTACTAGATTCTGCATATGATGTACTATCTAATGCAAAACAAAAAACTAAAGGTAAAGATAATAAAAAACAGAAAAGAAAAACTAAACATAATAAAAAATTAGTTGGATATATTATTATGACTATAATTGGAACATTGATTGTGGGAGAGTTAATTGCTTTAGTATCAAGGTTTAAGAAGAAAGGTCAAAACAAAGGTAATATTTCTACACCTACACCTACGAATACATATACAACTAATTATACACCATGTCCTATAGAATTAATAACTCCTGAAATAACATTAGAACCAATAAAAAACATTGAAGATATTAGTGAGATTTTTGAAAATAAAACGGCTAATTTTATAGAAACATTAAAACTATCTGGACTTGAATTAGATACTAGGGAAGCAATTGATTTCTCATTAGCAGTTAATTTAGTTACTTTGATAGATAATAATTATGATATTACTAAATATTTAAATAAAGATACAGATTTATCTGCTTTAACAGTATATTCTAAAATAGCATATTTAAATATTACACAGTATGATAAAACTAAATCTACTGATGAAATTATTAGATTAGGAAATATGATTATAGAACTAGATCAACAAGAAATATATAATAAGTATGAAAATATGATATTTAGTTTAATGAATACTAATAATAGTAAAGATGGTTTAAGTGATGAGTTATCTAAATTTATTATTGAGATTAATGATAAAAATAGTGAATATAATAAGTTAGATCAAGGAAGTAAATATTTATTATCTATCCAAATACAAACTATGTTAAATACTAATAATTTTAATAATAATATAAGTAAAGAGGATTATGATAGATTAATTATTGAAATACAGAATGCTCAAGCTGTAACTAATGAATTTATTAGACAAAATGTAAGAGATTATGATTGTATGGAATATACTAATAATAAGTCATATTCAAAAGTAAGAAGTCTTTAGAAAATATTTCTAAAAGGCTTTTTTTTCTTTTAAAAAAAATGTATAATGATGTTGGTGATTATGTATGAAAAGAATTATTATTATATTTTTATCTATTACTTTTATATTATTAATTCTTTTGTTATATATTACTAACGATAATTATTATAATAATATAAGTAAAAGTATTAAAGATAATTATGCTAATATTAATTTATATTATGTTAATAAATATAATGATTACTATATATTCTTATCAGATGAGAATTATGGTGTATTAGATGGTGAATATAATGAAATAATGCTTATTTCAAAATCTTTAGTACATGATAATACTAATAACTATGATGTTATTTACAAAGATAATAAATTAATGTATCAAGAAGAAGTTTTAGATAAAGATAAATTAATGATAAATTATTATGATATATATACTTATCAATTAGATAAAACTATTACTATAGGAGGAAATAATGGAAAATAATGTTAGAAAAATTCTTATGGATAGACCGCTTGTTATACCAAGAATAATTATTAATAATTATAAAAAATTAAATATTACTGAGGAAGAGTTAATAATATTAATATTTATTATTGATTATGGCGTTGACTTGGAATATAATCCTAGTATTTTTGTTCAAGAACTTAATATAGATAAGTATAAAGTTTTAGAATTAATTAATTCCTTGAAAGAGAAAAATATTTTGACAATATTAATAAAAAAAGAAAATAAGAAAGTTTCGTCTGAATATATTTCTTTACAACCACTTTATGATAAAATTATGAATATTGTTATGGATAATAAAGAAAAACAAATAGAAATAGATGAAAATATTTATAGTATTTTTGAAAATGAGTTAGGTAGAACTTTATCTCCTTTAGAGTATGAAAAAATAAAAGAAATGGTAACATCTTATGGACAGGAACTAGTTGTGGAAGCTTTAAAAGAAGCTGTATATAATAGAGCAAATAATTTAAGATATATTGAAACTATATTGTCAGAGTGGAATAAGAAAGGATACAAAAGCAAAGTAGATATTTTAAAAGATAGAGAAAATTATAGAAAGAAAAAAACAGGTAATATTAAATTACCTGATATAGATTGGTTGAATGAAGATGAATAAAATATTTGATTACTTAGATTTTTTGTTTCCAAATCCGGTATGTGAGTTAGAATATAATAAAGATTATGAATTATTAATTGCTATTGTTTTGTCTGCTCAAACGACAGATAAAAGAGTCAATAAAGTAACTAGAGTGTTATTTAGTAAATATAAAACAATAGAAGAGTTAGCCAATGCTGATGTTTCTGATATTGAGAATATTATTAGAGAAATAGGTACGTATAAAAGAAAAAGTATGTATGTGAAAGAAATAGCAAACTATTTATATAAAAATAACATAAAAAAAATACCTAATGATAGAAAACTTATAGAAAGTCTTCCTGGAGCTGGTCATAAAACAGCTAACGTGTTTTTGGGTGTTATTTATAATGAGGCTGTTATTGCTGTAGATACTCATGTTCTACGTGTTAGTAAAAGATTAGGATTGGCTTCTTTAAATGATGATGTTAGAAAGGTTGAACAAAAATTGATAAAAAAAGTACCAAAGGATAAAAGAAATAAGTTCCATCATCAATTAGTACTTTTTGGTAGATACCAATGTAAGGCAATAAAACCATTATGTAATGATTGCCAATTAAAACAAAATTGTAAATACTATTCTTCTATAGTAATGGCAGATACAGGGCATGATTCACAAGCATCTTTAACAAGATCTTCCTTATCTTCTGGAACTGTGTCTACAACAGCTTCAGCTAAGCCATCGTCATTAAAATCAAAAATTTCTTGATCAGTCATAGCAACACAATTACCACAACCAATGCACATATCATTAACACGTGTTTTCATATATATCATCCTTTCTTAACTAATTATAAGTGTAAAATTGATAAAAATCAATAAAAATGTTAGTATTTAAAAATAATATATGTTATTATATATTTAGTAAAGGAAGTAAGGTATGGAGACAAGAATAGATAAATATAATAATAAAAATATACCTACTAGAGTAGAGAAAAATAAGGAACTATATACTAAGATATATAGTGCTTATGATGAATTTGAAAATTATAAAATACCTATTGATTCTAATGAAGTTGACTTATCTAATGTAAAAAGAAATGTTACAAGTAGAGAGGAATATAGACAAGTTAAGAATTATAGTAGTGCTACAAATAGTAAAATTGTTAAAAGAAATCCAGATGTTTATAAAGTTGATTTTGATAAAAATACTGAAGTGTATGATGTAAAAGATATGATAAAGGAAGCAAAAGATGCTAAAAAAGCAGAAATAAATGAAGAAAAAGAAGAAAATTATTTAAAAAAATTAAATTTGGATTTAGAAAAAACAAATTTAGAAAAGATGAAAGAAATGTATACGGATGTAACATTATCAGAGGAAGAGGAGGAAAAATTATCTAATACGGCAAACTTATCATTAGAAATACTTTCTGATTTAAAAGGTGATAATGAAAATACAGTAGTAACTGATCCTATTCAAAGAGATGATGATGTTATTGATGAAGATAAAACTTTTTATAGTAATAATTATTCATTTAAAAATGAAGATTTCTTTGAAAATGATGAAGAGACAGAAGAAAAGGATAATAAGTATTTATTTAAAATAATATTAATAATACTTTTTATTATATTGTTAGCTATTATATCTATATATTTTATTGGATATTTTGGGAGAACTTAGGTTCTTTTTTTCTTTTTTGGTATAAGTATTTATAAAATAAAATTATGCTTTAGAAATTAATATTCTGTTGTGTAAAAAAAATGTCTTTTTAATTGATAAGAACTACAATTTATGATATTATTTGAATAGGTGATAGTATGGATGAAGTATTAAATAGAATATATAATTATTCTTTAGAAGAAATTATGGGAGAAAGATTTGGAAAGTATTCTAAGTATATTATTCAAGATAGGGCTATTCCTGATGTAAGAGATGGATTAAAGCCTGTACAAAGAAGAATATTATATTCTATGTATAAAGAAAAAAATACGTATGATAAGCCTTATAGAAAATCTGCTAGAGCAGTCGGCGATGTTATGGGTAAATATCATCCACATGGTGATAGTTCTATATATGAAGCTATTGTAAGGATGAGTCAGGATTGGAAAATGCGTGAACCGTTTATTGATATGCAAGGTAATAATGGTTCTATTGATGGAGATGGCGCTGCTGCTTCCCGTTATACAGAAGCAAGATTATCTAAAATAGCTGATTTGATGCTTCGAGATATTGATAAAGATACTGTGGTATTTTCTCCTAACTATGATGATACGTTGTTAGAACCAACTGTTCTTCCTAGTAGATTTCCTAATTTATTAGTTAATGGAACAACGGGAATTTCAGCAGGTTATGCTACAAATATACCACCACATAATCTTTCTGAAGTAATTGATGCAACTATATATAGGATAGATAATCCTAATTGTAGACTAGATACAATAATGAACTTTGTTAAAGGGCCGGATTTTCCTACTGGTGGTCAGGCTATTGGATATGATGGAATAAAGAGTGCTTTTGAAACAGGTCGTGGAAAAGTAATTATAAGGCCTAAATTATCTATTGAAAAAAATAAAATAATTATTACGGAAATACCTTATGAGGTAAATAAACAACAACTTGTAAAGAAAATTGATGAATTAGTTATTGATAAAAAAATAGATGGTATATTAGATGTTAGGGATGAGTCAGATAAATCTGGATTACAAATTACTATTGAACTTAAAAAAGAAGCTAATAGTAAATCAATATTAAATTATCTATATAAAAATACTGAATTACAAGTAAATTATAATTATAATATGATAGCTATTGTAAATCGTAGACCTATGCAATTAGGTATAATTCCAATTCTTGATGCTTATATATTACATCAAAAAGAAGTAGTGACTAAAAGAACAGATTTTGATTTAGCACATGCTAAAAAGAGATATCATATTGTTTTAGGATTAATTAAAGCTATATCTATATTAGATGAAGTTATTGCTACGATTAGAGCTAGTAAAAACAAAGCGGATTCAATTATTAATTTAGTTAATAAATATGATTTTACAGAAGAGCAAGCTACAGAGATAGTTAATTTGCAATTATATAGATTAACTAATACAGATATAGAGACATTAAATAGTGAAAAAGAAAATTTAGAAAAATTAATTTCTATGTTGGAGAGTATTTTAGCTTCACCAGAAAAATTAAATTCTGTTATAAAAGAGGAATTAAGAAGAATTAAGAAAGAATATGGTACTCCAAGAAAGACTGAAATAATAGATCAAGTTGAAGAAATTAAAATTGATACTCAAGAGATGATTCCTAAGGAAGATGTTATTGTTGTGGTTACAAAAGAAGGTTATGTAAAGAGAGTATCTTTAAGAGGATTTCAAGCTAATAGTGATTCTACAGCTTTAAAGGAAAATGACTATGTTATAGGTATATATAATATAAATACTACAGATACTATACTTATATTTACTGATATGGGTAATTATTTATATTTACCAGTATATGAAATACCAGAAGCAAAGTGGAAAGATTTAGGTAAACATGTAAGTAATATTATAAGTATGGAATTTAAGGAACAAATAGTAGCTAGTATTCCTGTATATGATTTTAATGCTGATAAATATATTACTAGTTTTACAGAACAAGGAATGGTAAAGAGAACTAAATTGTCAGATTTTAAAGTAAATAGATATTCAAAAGAAATTAGCATGATGAGTTTAAAAAATGATGACAAAATGATAAGTGTTACGGATAGTGATTATTCTGATGTGTTCGTAGCTACTAGGGATGGTTATGGGCTTTGGTATGATATTTCAGAAGTTAGTCCTGTAGGTATTAGGGCAAGCGGTGTTAAGTCTATTAAACTAAAAGATGACATAGTTGTTTCTTCGTTATTGTTTGATCCTAGTTGTGAATTTATATCTATTATTATGGATAGGGGAACAGCTAAAAGACTTAGACTATCAGAAGTTACTAAAACAACGAGGGCTAATAGGGGAATTCTTTTAATGAAAGAAATAAAGAGTAATCCTAGTAAGATAGTAAGTATTTATATTGAAAAAGTAAAAAATGAAATAAATATTACTAGTATAAAAGAAAATAAAACTATTAAATTAAGTGAAATATCTATTATGGATAGAGCAAGTAATGGTTCATTTATTGTTAAAGATAGAATATTATATACTTATCCAGTGGTAAAATTAATATCAAGAGATATATTAGATGAACCATTAGAAACTATATCTGATGAAAAAAAGACTTATGATAATAAAGAATTAGATTATGTAAAAAAAATAGATAACAAGATTTTAACTATAGATAATTTACTTGATAATATAGAAAATTAGTTATATAATTAAAAAGGAGGTAAGAAAATGAAAGATTTAAAAGATAGTAAAACATTAATTAATTTAATGGCGGCTTTTGCTGGAGAATCACAAGCAAGAAATAAGTATACTTATTATGCATCTAAAGCTAAAAAAGAAGGCTATGAACAAATTGCAGCTATTTTTGAGGAAACGGCAAACAATGAGAAAGAACATGCTAAAATGTGGTTTAAACTAATGTGTGGTGGTGAAATTCAAGATACTATTAGTAATTTAAGAGATGCTGCAAATGGTGAGAATTATGAATGGACTGATATGTATGCTGAATTTGCTAAAATAGCTCAAGAAGAAGGATATGATGAAATAGCAAAAATGTTTACTAATGTTGCTAATGTTGAAAAGGAACATGAACAAAGATATTTAAAACTTCTTCAAAATATTGAGAATAAAGAAGTATTTGATAAAGAAGAGTCTACTGTATGGATTTGTCGTAATTGTGGACATATTCATGTAGGAAAGAGTGCTCCAAAAGTATGCCCTACTTGTAGTCATCCACAATCATATTTTGAAATTAAAAGTACAAATTACTAAGAGAAATCGTATTAGATTTCTTTTTTCTTTTTTGTGGTATAATATTTTATGTGAAGGGATGAATAGATATGAAATTAATTTTAGCAAGTACATCAAAATTTAAAAGTGAAATACTAGGTAAAGTTGGAATGAAACATAGTAATATGGATGGTAATTATAATGAAGTATTATTAGATACAAATAATGTATATGAGTATGTAAAAGAACTAGCTTTGGGTAAGGCTAAAAGTATAGATAGTCAAGTAAATGATGCTATTATCTTAGGGTTAGATACAGTTGTATATATAGATGACAAGATATTAGAAAAGCCCAAATCACTTTCTGAAGCAAGATATAATATAAATTTATGTAAAAATAAAACAACATCAGTAATTACTGGTATTGCTTTAATAAATACGACTACGAAAGAAATAATAAATGATTATCAAGAAACAAAAATAACTTTAAGTGATATATGTCAAGAAGATATAGAATATTATATTCAAAATGAGCCTGATATTATGTATGCATCTGGATTTATTGTAGAAACTATTATTTCTAATTTTATAAAAAATATTAATGGTAGTTATTATAATATTTTAGGTGTTCCAGTAGAAAAAGTATATGAACATTTACTTAAATGGAATATTCATTTAAAAGATTTAGAAGATTAGTACATTAAAATAATATTGATTTATTACTTTTTTTCTTTTATAATTAAATAGAGGTGTATGTATGAAAAAAATAATTACAATTATAGTGTTAACAATGTGTTTATTTCTTACAGGTTGTGAGAATGATTCTAATAAATTTAAAGAAGAATATGAGAGTTTAAATGGTAAAACTTTTTATCAAAATTATAAATATAAGGATGTTACTATTCCAGAAGATAATCCAATAAAGTATTCAAATTATAAAGAAATTATTGATATAGTTAAAAATGGTAGTGGTGTTATATACTTGGGATATCCTGAATGTCCTTGGTGTAGGAGTATGGTAAGTGTACTTATGGAAGCTGCTAATAATACTAATATTAGTACAATATATTATTTAAATATGCATGATGTTAGAGATGAATATGAATTATCAGATAATAATGAAGTTAAATTGGTTCGTGAAGGACAAGAAGGATATCAAGAACTTTTAGAAGCTCTTGATGAAATATTACTAGATTATACTATAAAAGATAGTGATGGGGTAGAATATTCTGTAGGAGAAAAAAGAATATATGTACCGATAGTAATATTTGTTCATGATGGTATTATTGTAGATTATCATATAGATACTGTAGAAACGCAAACTAATCCTATGGATGAGTTGACAGAAGAAGAACATGATGAATTATATGATATCTATGTATCTGGAATACATAAAGTATTAGATGATTTGTGTGATGAGAATTGTTAATATGGATAATTATCAATATGAGAGAGAATTATATCAAAAGGGTATAAATTATATTGGGGGTATTGATGAGGTTGGGAGAGGACCTTTAATTGGACCTGTCGTAGCAGCATGTGTTGTCTTACCTAAAGATTTGTATATTGAGGGATTAACGGATTCCAAAAAATTATCTGAGAAAAAAAGAAATTATTACTATGAAGTTATTTGTGAGAAAGCTATAGCTATTGGGATAGGTGTAGTTGATGAAAAAAGAATTGATGAGATAAATATTTATGAGGCTACGAAAGAAGCAATGTTATTAGCAATTAAGAATACTAATATAAAAATGGAACATATTTTAATAGATGCTATGCCATTGGATATTGATATACCACATACTTCAATTATAAAGGGTGATTTAAAGAGTTTAACTATATCTGCTTCTTCTGTAATTGCTAAAGTAACTAGAGATAAGATGATGTATGAATTGGATAAAATTTATCCTATGTATGATTTAAAAAATAATAAAGGATATGGTACAAAAAAACATATTGAAGCTATTAAAAAATATGGAATTACTAAATATCATAGATTAAGTTTTAATCCAGTTAGTGATTATAAGGATAAAATTATATAAAAAAACTTGTATTTTATATTTTTATGTGATAGAATTATGAATTGAACGAATAATCCGCTGTATTTTATATATGATTATTAAAAGTAAGGAGAGTGAATAATCGTGGCTAAGAATTTAGTTGAAAAAGTAACAGAAAAACAGTTAAAGAATGACATTCCTGAATTTCGTGTTGGTAATGATGTAATTGTAGGTTGCAAAATTATTGAAACTAAGAATGGTAAGTCAAGAGAAAGAATTCAAAATTTTGAAGGAACTGTTATAGCTCGTAAAGGACATGGTGTTACAGAAACATTTACTGTTAGAAAAATATCTAGTGGTATAGGTGTTGAAAGAATTTTTCCAGTACATAGTCCTAATATTGCATATATTAAGGTTACTAAGAATGGAATAGTTAGAAGAGCTAAGTTATATTTCTTAAGGACTAGAAAAGGTCAATATAAGATTAAAGAAGGAAGATAATAAACTATTTCTAGTTTATTATTTTTACTATATTAGGAGAATATATGAAAGCATTTATAAAAGAATTAATACCTTATATAATTATTATTTTAGTAGTAGTTTTAATTAGAACTTATTTGGTTACTCCAGTAGTAGTATCTGGTTCTTCAATGAGTCCTACTTTAGATAATGGAGAGGTTCTATTATTGAATAAATTAAAATATAGAATATCTGAAATTAATAGATTTGATATTGTGGTAGTTTCTGTAGATAAGAAAGTTATTAAAAATAAAAATTTGTTAGAAAATGATACTAAAATAATAAAGAGAGTTATTGGACTTCCTTCTGAATATGTAGAGTATAAAAATAATACTTTATATATTGATGGTAAAGAAGTAGTTAATGATTATAATTTTAATACGGAAGATTTTTCTTTAGAAGAGATATGTAATTGTAAAAGAATACCTGAAGATAAATATCTAGTTCTTGGTGATAATAGGGAAATATCAGCTGATTCAAGAGTAATAGGTTTAATTGATAAAGATGATATTCAAGGAAAGACAAGTTTTAGATTATGGCCATTAAATAAAATTGGAAATATTTAAGAGTGTTAGTGAATACTAGCACTTTTTGTTTATAAATAAATCTTGTAAATTTTATATAATTTGGTATAATTATATAAAGTAGATATAGTCATAATGAAATTAATCTATGAAAAAGAATAAGATATAATATACTAAGGAAGTGAGGTGTAGTTAGATTTAATATCTAACGATAAGTATATGGATACAATTATTATAACTTTAGAAGATGGAAGTAAAAAGGAATATAAAAAAGGAATAAAAGTTAAGGAAATAATTAATCTATTAAATAAAGAGGATGTTGTATATGCTACATTTAATGATTCTTATGTAGGGTATGATGATGTTTTGTTTAAAAATGGTAATTTAAAATTATTTGATATATATACTAAAGAAGGAATAAGAACTTATGAGAAGGGATTAACTTTTTTGTTTAAAGTTTGTGCTTTAAATATTCTTGGAAAAGATACGAGAATTAAAGTTAGACATTCTATAGATAAGGGGGTATTCTTTGAAGTAGATAGAAGTGTTACGCAAGAAGAAATTAAGGAAATAAAAGATGATATGAAGAAAATGGTTTCTAGGAATATACCTTTTATTAGAATAGATACTTCTGTTAATGAGGCTATGGAGTACTTTCATAGTATAAAGAGGGAAGACAAGGTAAAAACATTGTTTTATGATAAAAGTGAATATGTTACATTATATAAATTTGATGATGTATATAATTATATTATTGGGCCATTACCTTATGATTCTTCTATACTTAAATATTTTGATTTAACATTGTTAAAAGACAAGGGAATAATATTGAGATTTCCTTCTATATATGATAATGGTAAAATACTTAAATATACGCATCATGAACAATTTTTTAATAGTATAGATGAATATTTAAATTGGGCTAAAATACTTAATATAAGCAATGTAGGGGAACTTAATGATGCTATATGTAATGGTAGACCTGGGGAACTTATTAATTTATCTGAAACTATTCAAAATTATAGATTACAAGAAATAGCTAGTTATATTAAAGATCATGAAGAAGATATTAAAATAGTTTTATTATCTGGTCCTTCTTCATCTGGTAAGACTACTACAAGTAGGAAATTGTCTATGTATTTAAAAACATTTGGTTTAAATCCTGTTCCTATTTCTTTAGATGATTATTTTTTAAATAGAACGGAAACGCCATTAGATGAATATGGAAAACCTGATTTTGAAAGTATTCGTGCTATAGATGTAAAATTATTTAATAATCAAATTGGTAAATTGTTAAAGGGGCATAGTATTTTAGCACCTACATTTAATTTTATTACTGGGGAAAAAGAATTTAATAAAAATATTGAACTTAAGAAAAATGATATTTTAGTTATTGAGGGCTTACATGCTATTAGTGATGAATTATTAACTTCTATTCCTAGAAAGAATAAATATAAAATATATATTTCACCACTTGCTTATTTAAGTATTGATGATGATAATAGAATTAATTTAACAGATATAAGGTTACTTAGAAGGATGGTACGTGATAATAGAACTAGAGGATATAGTCCTAGTCATACTTTAAATAATTGGGCTTCTGTTAGAAATGGTGAAGAAAAATATATATTTCCATATCAAGATGCTGCAGATGTAGTATTTAATACATTTTTAGCATATGAATTATCAGTATTAAAAGTTTATGCTTTGCCTTTATTATATACGGTAAAACATGATGATCCAGAGTATAATACAGCTTTAAGACTTATTAGATTGCTTGATTTAGTATTACCTCTTCCTAGTGAAGATGTTCCTTCACTATCTATTTTAAGAGAATTTATTGGTACTAGTTATTTTGAAGATTAAATTTTATAATAAAAGAAGGTCTATTACATTGTGATAGACTTTCTTTTTAAATTACATATTTGAGTATACATTAAGTATTTATTTTTATCAATAATTAATAACATTCTTTCAGGATATTCGATGATATTTCCACCAAAACCTATTTTATATTGATATATTCCATAGTATTTATTATCTTTATTTTTATAATCAGAGTATATTTCTCCTAGGTTAAATATATTATATCCTAGAAGTGAATAATGTTTAATTATACTCCATTTTAAGCTTTTAGATGAATGAAATTGTCTGAAATTATCATTATATCCTTCAATTAAGAAATATACTTCTTTTTTATGTTTAATGGTAGCACAAGTACCTAATATTATATTATTTTTATAGTTTCTTTCTAAATCTATAGCTTGTATTAATTCTTGATGTAGTTTTTCTAGTTTTTTATCTGCTTCTATTTTTTTATTTAATAATTTTTCTTTATTACTTTCTTTATTATATAGAAAATTTTCTTGTACTTTTTCATTTTTGTTTTTTTCAATTAAATATTCTTTTCTTTTGTTTATTAAGTATGTTTTAGGATCAAGTGTTGCAAAGAATATATTCATTTTTACATTATTTGTATTTAATGATGTCATTAAGTCTATATAGTAATTAATATTATTGTTTGTTTTTTTCTTTATTAAATCATAAAATGTGTTTATATCATCTATAGTACCTTTTTTTAAAGATATACCTAGTTTTTTATTTTCTTTGATAGTTCTTTTAGTATTTCTACTTATATTTTTGTATATATCTTTTGTATTATTATTATTTATAATAATATCATATTTAGAAAATTTATTTTGATATCCCATTTTTTTAAATCCTATTCTAAGCATATTATCAGTTATAGAGGTATTATCTACTAATAAATTATTATTTTTATCAAAAACTCTTTGATAATACATAGGATTAATCGTTATATATATATATCCTTCTTTTTTTAAATATTTTTTTAATTCTTCAAAAAAGATATTTAAAAGAGAATAATTGTTATAGTCTATTAGAGGCATATTATATATTGTAGCCATTTTATTATTCATAATTAAATTTTTAACTATTATTGTGACTGCTGCACAAACATTGTTGTTTTCATCTATTAATCCTAGGAATTCTTTTTCTTTTGTTCTGTTTTCTTCAATGTGGGAGTATTCGATGGTTTGACATAGATTTTGCATATTATGCATATTAGAATAATTTTTGAATTGTAATTCATTTAATCTAATTATTTTCATATAATACTCCTTTCTTTAGGCTGTCTATTATATCATAAAAATAGCTTAAAATAAAGAATTTTGTTACCAAATAGGTAACAAAGAAATAAAATAAGAGTATTTAAATTGACTAAAATTAGATAGTGTGGTACTTTAATAACATAGGAGGACTTGAAGTGAATAGAGAAGTATTGAGTGAATTTTTATATTCTTTGGAGGAGGAAAAGAAACTAACTAAATTCTTAAAAATTATATTTAAATATAAGGTATTACATGATTATAATTATATTTCAAGAATAGTAGTTTCAAAAGAAAGTGTTATTCTAGATATATATGATAATATATTAGAAAATAGATTTAATAGATATATATTTGATTTTAAGAATAATAATTATATTTATGATGTAGATGATAAAGATGATGTTTTTGTTACTAGTATTTGTATTAATAATTTAACAGAGGATAATATATATGGTAATAATTTATTGAGATTTGCTTATATATTTAAATTAGATACTAAAAATATGATAGGGTATGCTAAAGAAATATTTACTAATGATATTGTTAGTATATTAGAAAAAGTTATAAAAAAATAAATCTATTTGATTATAGGTTTATTTTTAAATTCTAGATCTATTAATTTGGTATTATTGGTTATTAGAGCATATATACAAGTACTTCTAAATTCTATATCTAGAGAATTAGATAAATTTTTCTTATATCCATAAATAATATTAGTTTGTTTTTTAATTGTGTTTAAGTATTTTCTTCCTCTTTGATTAAATCCTAAGACACGAGTATAACAATCTTTTTCTTTATTTTCTTCTTTAGTGTATCCTAGTAAGATGTGGGTTAACATTCTATTTATTTTATTATAAGTATATCTTTTAGTTTTTATTTTCATAACTAGAGATTGCCAATCGTTGCATTCATAAATATATTTTTTAATTCTATTTTCTATTCCTTCTTCAATGGTTAAATATTTATCTAAAGAATTTATATTTTTGATTATGGAATATTTTAAATAGGGATAAGCTTTATTTAGGTTTAATTTATTTTCTATATAGTTTATTGGATATGTTGGAATATAATTAGTAATGTCTTTGTTTTCTTGTATTAAAGTTCTTATATTTGAGGCACTAGTTATATTATTAACTATATCACTACTGTGATAATCTATAGTTCTTTTTATGGATATGGGAGTAATTTTATAGTTGTTTTTTATTATTTCTTTTATATATGATAAAGCAAGTAAATCATTTGGTTTATCTATTTTAATATTAGATATATTTTCTAGGGCTTTGGACATAGCAGTAGGGTAATTTAATCCTTTGGATAAATAATTTTTAACTATATTATCATATTCTTTATTATCTATTTGTATTTTGGCTAGTTCTATTAATTCATTAATGTTATCTTTTTCTGTTCCAAAAACAAGAGTATCTATATTCATACTGTTAAGTATTTTTAATGCTCCATTAGCAAAAATATCTGCTGATTGAGTAGCATAGGTATAAGGTAACTCTAAAACTATATCAATATTATTGTCTAAACATATTTTTGTTTTATTCCATTTATTTATAATAGATATATCTCCTCTTTGGGTAAAATTAGTACTAATTATAGCTATTATAATACTATCTGGATATATTTCTTTTATCTTGTTTATTTGATATAAATGTCCTAAATGAAAAGGGTTATATTCTGCTATTATTCCAATTATTTTCATGTTATCACCAAAATAAGTATATCATTCTTCTTAATAAATTTCTATAAAATGATTAAAAAATATAAATTAATAACATAATAGGAATGGGTGATATTATTAAATATTATAGTATATGGAAAGAAAATGTTAAAAAAAATAGTTTTGATAAGTTAAGTAGTAATAAAAAATGTGATGTTTTAATTATAGGGGGAGGTATTACTGGTATTAGTAGTGCATATCAGCTCATTAATAAAGGGTTAAATGTTATTTTAGTAGAAAGAAATGAGATAGGGGGTGGTATTACTTCTAGAACTACTGGTAAACTTACTTATTTGCAAGATTTAATTTATTCTACATTAAATAATAAGTATTCTTATGATATTGCTTATAAGTATTTGAATAGTCAGATGGATGCGATTAATATAGTTAAAAATGTTATTTTAGAGAATAATATAGATTGTAATTTAGATTGTCAGGATTCTTTTTTGTTTACTAATAATAAAGATAATATTAGTAAAATAGAAGAGGAAAAGAAAGTTTTAGAAAGGATGGGAGTAGTAGTAAATGATAAAGATAAAATTAACTTAAATATTCCATATTGTTATGGTATTTCTGTATCTGATACTTATTATTTTCATCCAGTTAAATATATACAGAGTTTAGCTTCAATATGTTTTAATAATGGGATAGAAATTTATGAACATACAAAAGTTATGGATATAAAAAAGAGAGAAGAGTATTATGAGTGTATTCTTGAAGAATGTAAAGTATATGCTAAGAATGTTATTTTGGCTTCACATTATCCATATTTTATAAAGCCATTTTTATTTCCTATTAAGGCTCATATTGAAAAGTCTTATATATTGGCGGATAAAGTTTCTGATTATAATAATATTTCTGGTATAAGTATAGATAAAGATATTACATCATTTAGATATTATAAAGATAAAAATAATTATTTAATATATTTGTATGGAACACATAATTTAGCTTATAAATTTAATTATAAATCTAATTTTGATAGGTTAATTAATAGTTTTAATATTAATAATAAGAATATAAAATATATTTGGTCTAATACAGATATTGTTACTAGTGATGGTCTTCCTTATATTGGTAAGATAAGTGATAATTTATATATAGGCACAGGATATAATGGTTGGGGAATGACTAATGGTACTATTGCTGGAATGATTTTGAGTGATTTAATATTGGGACGTGAAAATAAGTATGCTAGTTTATTTGATCCGTTAAGAAAAAGTATATATAATATAGCTGTTTTTGGAAATGTATTTAATAGTATGAAGCCTTTTATTCAGAATAAGGTTATTAAGAATAAGAAATATTATTCGGATAATGTAGTTTATATGAAGAGAAATGGTAAAAATATAGCAATATATACGGATAAGTTAGGAAAAGAACATATTGTTTATAGTGATTGTCCTCATTTAAAATGTAGTTTGGTATTTAATGAAGTAGAGAAGACTTGGGATTGTCCTTGTCATGCTTCTAAGTTTGATATAGATGGGAATTGTATCAATGGACCTAGTAATTATAATATTAGATATAATAATGATAAAGAATAAATAAAAGGGATTGTAACGAAATTATTTCATTACAATCCTTATCTATTTATTATTATTTTAATAATAATTTAACTTGATAGTATTCGTATTCATTCTGTTTTAATTTTTCTAAAGTAATATCATAGTGGGTTTTTAAATAATCCATAAATTTTTCATCTTCAACTGGTACATAAATAGTAATATAATCATAACCTTCATCTTTTAAATAGTTAAAAATATGCTCCATCAATTTTTCATCCATGATAAATCTTTTATCTAGTGTTAACCAATTGTTCTTATTGTATATAACAAAATCATTATAGAATTCATTATTTTTATTGATCAAAAAATATCTTGCATTGTTATTTCTAAGTTCAATTCCCATTGGACACTTTATTTGTTTTGTACCATTTACTTCAATAAATTTTCTATAATTACTTTCCATTACTTCATAATTACTAATTTCTTTCATTTTTATTATTTCCTCCACTTTTTTTAACTTATCCTTATATTTTTCTCTTTGTTTAATCAATATGTCTAAATCATGATCTTTTAAATATTTTTTTATATCGCTTAATGATATATCTATCTCTTTTAATTTGTTTATAATAGAAATAGTATATATTTGTTCTTCAACATAATATCTATAGCCACTAAAAATATCAGTATAACTAGGTTTAAATAAATCTATTTCATCATAATAACGAAGAGTTGTAACAGATGTATTACTAAGCTTAGAAAACTCATTTATTGTATACATAAAATCTCCTTTCAAGTAGAGTATAACATTATAGTTAACCTGAGAGTCAACATTTTCAAATTATTTATAAAATTAATGTTATTATCATAATTAATGATTTAAAATTTCTTATCCATTTTTTTCGATGATTCTCTTAATTTTTTATCTCTTTCTTTTCTTTTAATTTTTCTTCATTTAAACTATCTATTGGTATTGATTTCATATTATTATATTTACTCATTATCTACCTTCTACTATATCTAAAATAAATATTATATATTTTATTATACACCATTATTTCTTAAATACATACCTTATATTTGGTTTATTTACATTAAATGAATTTAAATTTTACTATTCTTTGAAATTTAGTTTTTCAATAATCTATTATTTCTTTTAAATAATCTATTTATATTTTAGAAATGACATTCCATTCTTAATAAACAAAAAAATCAATTCCATTTCTAGAATTGATATTTATTAGTAAATGAACCAAAGTTCAATCGTATTCTTTAATGGTGCCTGTGAAGAAGAAGTCGAATAACTTTTCTTACAAACATTAATAGGTAGTAATAACTTACTAACTAATATAATTGTATCACAATATTTACATTTTGAGCCAATAAAATGTACAATTTTACATAAATATATAAAATAAAGTAAATGATTATGATATAATTATGTAGAAGGGAGAATGTAATTATGGACAATAGTGTTGAAAATCTGACGAAAGATATTGACAAAAAAATTAAAGAACTTGAGGATAATGAAATTGATACAGTTGATAAATTAACTGATTATATTGATAAGAAAATCGAAGATTTTGAGAATGAAAATAAAGAACCTACAAATGTAGAAGAATTAACTTCTCAAATAGATAAGAAAATACAAAAATTAGAAGAGGAAGAATAATTATGTTAAGAATTGAAATTTCAAATAGACACTATAATGGTGACTTTGGTGTTGGAAGTGTATTTGAAGAAAAATATTTATTCGAAATAGAAGAAAATGTATGTTATTCTAATTCAATCAAATCATTTTGTAATAATGAAGATTTTGGTGGAAATATTTTATCAAATGTTAATGTTTCAATTCCATTTATTTTAAAAGAAAATGACATACAAAAATTAAATAATATTACTAGTAATATTCAAAATAATAGTAATTATTTATATAATGAAAGTCATTATAAGAAAGATTCTTTTGATTTTAATAGATATAATTATATAGATATATCTATAAATGAGATTAATTATGAATTATCTGTCAAAGATGATGAAAGTATAATAAATGAAATAAATAACTTGTTTAAAATAAATAAAATTGATGAAATATTAAATAATTCAATTAATAGCATAATTGCTATGGAGAGTGATCATAATGAATAATGAAGAATTTTCATATTTCTTTCATGGTACTACGATAAATGATCCGTCATTAGTCAATGAAATATTTGATAATGGTTTAATTAATTATCGTGGTAATGATATGTTATCTACAATGTGGCCTATGCAAATTAACGAGGGCGAATTAGGACAAAAAATGAAAGAATATGCAGGAACAAAAGGTAATGCTGTTTTTGTAATAAAAATTCCAAAATATTATTTAACACCTAGAACAACAAACGGGCAATTACAACAAATACCACTACCTATATGGAAACATTTATCAAGTTCAGGTGAACATGGAGATATATCTCAACTTAGTCCAGAGTTAGTATATGGTGTTTACTTTGCTGAAAATGATTCATTTATGCAAAATCCGAACTATTCTCCAGTTCATAATCCCACTGGGTTACAATTTGATAATCAACAAATTGAGTATTTATTAAATAATGGTGCAATGGGTATGTATAATTTTGCTGTAAGTAGAAAAGATAAATCATTTGAGGAATTAGCACAAGCAGATGATGTTTCTCATAATTGGGATAATGCTTTAACTCAATATAGCCAACATTTTGGTGTTGATCAAAATCAAAATCATCATAGCTTGTAAAAAAATCGTGGCACGTTTCTGTTTGTGATAGCAAATGAAAGTGGCGATAGATTTTTATAAATTTATTTTCATTACGAAGTTTTGAAAATAAATAATTGCAATTTATTGCAATTCAAAAAAACATAATTTTGCTTGAACGAAAAGCTCTTGCTTAATTATGTTTTAGGGTTTCAAAAGGGATTATTCCCTTTGCACACCTATTGGCTCTGCCAATAGAGAAGTGTGTTTTATCTATTGGAAATAGAGTTATATTAATTTTGTAAAAACTACAAAACTTATTATAATAACTAAAATAAATATTATAAGTATTTTTATTTGAAAGTTCATTAAGCGTTTAATTTTAATGAACTTTTTATTATAGTCCATTTTATAGTCACTAGAATATACTTTTTTATCTTTTAGCATAATTGAATTTCTATTATATTCAAATAAATCATATAGAATATTTTTTATTTTTTTATAATCAAACAAATATGCAAATATTGGATGTATATCTTCTATCTCAGTCATCTTGTCAAATATATCAACAAATAATTTATGTTGATGTTCTATAACATTTAAATTGAATCTAATTTGATTTGGATCTTTAAATTCTCTCCTTAATTTTAAAATCATTGAGTATATTTTTCTATGTTCTTTATATGTTGATATAAAAAATAAAAATGACAAACATTCCAGTATAATTGCTGATATAATGCTTTTTAATATATCTATAAAAAATGCTCCCATAAAACCAACTCCTATAATATTATACCATTAAATATCTATATCTCTATCATTATAATCCTTATCTATTCCATAATTTTGTTCATAGATATAATTATTTATCTTTTCTTCTCTAGGTGTATCATCTGCTATGTCGTGCAAATCTCTATCATTATAATAACCTAAACCATGATAAGAAGTTATTTCTTCAACTACATTATCTTTATCTTTTTCACTACCAATATGTAACAGTTTTCTAAAGAACTTTTTAATCGTTTGTAGCATCACATTTAAGAAATTATGAAGTCTTCTATTTTCATCTCTTAATTCATCGTTTTTATCTTCTAATCTTCTTATTTCAACTTCTAAATGTCTATTCTTTTGTTCCATTTCTCTATAATGATTAGTATAATCATTTAATTCTTCAAATAATGCTTGATTGTTAGGCATATCTTTAATTACTCTTTTTGAAGTATTCATAAAGTCTTTTAGAGTATCATAAGTTTCTTTATCAATCTTAACTTCTTTACCAGTAAGAGTTGGTTTAGAGGTTTTTAATTTTTCTTCTAATATTTCATAATCTCTAGTCATAAGATGATTTTGCTTTTCCATACGAGCATCTAGTTTTCTTGTTAGTTTTTTAAATTCTTTAATAGAGATATGTTCATTATCACTATTCTTAATACCTCTTTCTAATTTAAAGCCATTATCATTCATTCGTTTCCAATATTTATCTTGGAGTTCACTAATATACTCGCCAGACTTCATATAATGCTTTTTAGAAATAGTATATTTTTCAGTATTAGTTCGTTTATCAAACTTCTTAATTAAAGGAACAACTACACAATGCATATGAGGTGTTTTTTCGTCCATATGAACGACACTATGTAAAACTTGTTCTTTAGTATAACCTAAATCATTATAAACAAATTCCATACAAGAATCAGCCCATTTTTTAATATCTTTTTTACTCATACCTTTAAAAAACTCATTATCACTAGTAAACATTAATTCATCAGCAACAACACTATTTGAATCATCTAACATTTTATCAAATGGCTTTCTTCGATCTTCTCTTGTATTTTTTTGTTTTTCTTCATATTCCTTTTTGTATTCTTTAACTAATTCATAATAACCTTTAGAATATCTTTCATTAAGTGGAACAATTTCTAAATTATTTTTAGACCTAGACATATCTATATCAGGATTAGATTTATAAGACTTTTTATCTCTTTTATTATGAGCACCAATTTCTCCTAAATCTTTAAGTGTATTTATTGACTCACTTCTAAATATTGCATAACTCATTATCTTTTAATACCTTTTTAACTTTATCAAAATATTCTTTATAAACTTGTTTTCCATTAGGTGCAATTACATTTGATAAATCTATTGTTATTACTCCAAGTCTTAAATTACCTTTTTTATATCTATCTTTAGGATCTATTGCAATTACTCGTATTATCTTTTCTATCTCACAAGAACTTTCAAATGATATAGCATTTAAATCATCATCAGTTTCTCCAACATAATAATTTAACTTATAATCTTCCCCAAGTGTTTTGCTTAACTTTTTAAAGTATTTTTCTGCTTGTTCTTTTGTTCTTACTTCCCAATTCATTCTAAGTGGATAACCATAATCATCTTCAAATAAATTAAAGTTATAAGGTATTCCATATTCTTTATGATTTGTTCTCATATCAGCTAGGAATGATTCTCTAAAATTACCACCAGTTATATTTATTTCTTTATCAGTTTTATCTATTGTAATAAAGTCGATATATTTTGCAAATAACTTTTGTTTTTTATCTCTAGGTGTTTCTAACCATTTATTTATATTTATAAAAAATAAATATGGATTCATAAATTCATCTATTTGTTGTTTATCTTGAATTATTAATAAATCATCAACTGTGAAACTTAAATTTTCATATTGTTTTTGTTCTTGCCATTTTTTATTTAATTCGTTCTTATTAAATTCAATTTGGTTAATTTCATTCTCAAAATCTTCAATCTTTAAAATACCTTTAATATAAGCAGTTTTAATTCTATCTAATTGTTTATCTAAATCTTTTATTTCTTTATCATAGTCAATTTGTTTATTATCTAATTTAGATTTAATAAATGGTGCATAGTAATCATTAATTAACTCATCTTGTTTATTTAATTCAATTAAAAACCACTTTAATTGTTCCTCAATATCTATTTCACTAAAATAATTTTTACAATGCTCACACTTATAGTAATAATATTTATTACCATTCTTTTTAGTAGTAGCACAACCACCTAGAAATCTACCACATTTAGCACATTTAAGTTTATTAGTAAAAAGGTATGTTGCTGTTCTTTCATAATGTCTTGCATTTCTTTGTTTTTGATACTGACAATCTTCCCATTTTTGTTTACTAACTATAGGTTCAACAACATTTTCATAATACATAGGCTTTTTTGTCCTTTTTCCGTATATATAATCGCCTTTATAGAGTTCATTAGTAATAATATGATTTAAAGTAGAATCTCGCCAATTTGTCTTTCCTAATACCTTTTCTTCGTTATATATGTTTGCAATTGATTGATAACTTTTTCCCTCTAAATATAAATCATATATTCTTACTATAATATCTTTTGTTAATGGATCTGGTATTAACTTTTTATTTTCTCTTTTAAAACCTAATGGTGGTTGATTTGGAATATGTCCAGCCTTTATTGCTCCGACCATTCCGAACTTTGTTCTTTCTGAACATTTTTCAATTTCATTTTGTGAAACACTTGTCATTATTCTCATAACCATTCTACCATTTGAAGTAGTTGTATTAGATTCATCAGCCATACAATCAATATCATAATCATTTTCATTAACAAACCTCATAAGTTTTTCAATATCGTAGACACTTCTTGTTAATCTATCTAATTTAAAAGCAACTATAACATTTATCTTTTTATCTTTAACATCTCTCATCATTTCTTGATATGCTGGTCTTTTATCATTTTTTGCACTTATTCCCTCATCAGTATATACTTTATAAATTTCATAACCTTTAAAATTACAAAACTCTGTTAATCTTTTTTCTTGTTCTGGTAAACTAAAACCCTCTCTTGCTTGGTCGAGTGTACTAACTCTTTTATAAATACCTGCAATTTTCTTTTCTTCATTCATAATATCAACCTCTCTTTCTACAAAAAAGAGGAGTCAAAAATACTAGTAGTTCAAACTAATACTCTTGACTCCTCAATAATACTAATATAATAAGTTTTTAAATGTTTTCGTTTGCTTTTAACCATAGAAGTACCTCTCTTTCTAATAAAAGACTAGATACTGCTTGCTTTTATTGGTTTACTATATTATACTTTTCTCTTTGATTTGTCAATTCCTTATTTAGGGAATAAATATTAGTTTGATTTAATATATTCTAATAAATCTTTAAATTTAATCTTTTTTTCATAACCATTAATATAAATATCTTCACATTCATCAAACATTAAGTAATCAATTTTATTAATAGTTATTATATGAGGTTTTACATAAGCAATATTTGTTCCTTTAATATTTCTAATATTACCATTTTTATATATAGGTTTAACATAAGCAAACTTACATATCATATCGACTTTCTTTTTTAATTCCTCACTTATATTTAATTCTTTAGTTTCTATTGTTAACATATAATCACTCTCACTTTCTTTCTTAAATAACAAAAAAACTAACATTTCTGTTAGTAATTTATTACTCTCGAAATCTATTTAGTTCGAGTTTCCTATCATACTGGTGCCGAAAACAGGAATTGAACCCGCAACCTCCTGATTACGATTCAGATGCTCTACCGATTGAGCTATTTCGGCTTTTATGGTGCTGAATGATTGAATTGAACAATCCTCTGATGCTTACCATGCATCTGTTTTACCACTAAACTAAATCAGCATATGGTGACCCGTATGGGATTTGAACCCATGAATGTTACCTTGAGAGGGTAATGTGTTAACCGTTTCACCAACGGGCCATATATATCTTTTTTGAAGATATTATTATTTTAACACTATACATTTTTTTTTACAATACTTTTATTTAGATTTTTTGTCTCTTTACTTTTATTTACTTTTATATTATACTTTGTTTATAAGGTAGGTATTATATGAAAGTTAAAAACATATATAAAATATTTTCTATTAGTGTTATTTTTGTAGCCTTAATTATTTCTATAATTGCTATGTCTACATATAGTTTAGATGAAGAATTGGAAGATAGTTTTACTGGTGCATTATTAATTGAAGATAAAGATGCTATTCCTTTTGTAGAATCTACTAAAGGAGTTGATATTTCTTCTTTTCCTTCTTCTAAGACATTAACAAAGCCAAATTATCGTAGTCAAACTACTGGTGCATGTTGGGCATATTCTGCAATGAATGCTTTGGAATCAACTTTATTAAATAAGTATAGTACTACATATAATTTGTCTAATAGTAATAATATTGTTAATGTTTCACATGAGAGATTTTATTTAGCTAAGGCTTTTAGTGGTAGTAATGCTAATGAATATGGCTTTATGACTCTTGGTAAAGGTGGATATGCTTTACATAGTATTTTGTATTTAACTGGAGGATATGGACCTATAGCACTTAATTCTAATTCTCCATTTAATGGGGAATATAGTAGTGATACATTAGTATCAAGAAACAATGTTCTTAATCAGAAAAAAATATATGATGTTACAGAAATACAAGTTATTGGTGGAGTTGATCCTGATAGTGATAGTGCTGTTTCAAATAAAATTAATGCAATTAAGACTCTTATAAATGCTGGAATAGGTGTTACTACTAATAGTAGAAGTTTACGTTCTGGTTGTTCTTGTTTTAATACTGATACTAGAGCATCGTATTGTCCTGATTTAAATGGTAGTTATGGAAGTAATTGCAACTATCATGCTTCGTTGATTGTGGGATGGAATGATAATTATTCTAAGGATAATTTTGCAGAAGGATATAAGCCAGATAAAAATGGTGCTTGGATAATTAGAAATACGCATGGAAGTAGTGGTGAATATTATATTTCTTATTATGATCCATATTTATTGAATAATGAAAATATGGCTATAACTTCAATTAAAAGTGTAGGATATGATCATATATATCAATATAATCCTTCAGGATGTAAAAGTTATCAATATGCTGGTGATTATTATTGTTATAGTTTAGGAAGTGTTCCATCTAAACAAGTCGTTAGTATTTTTGAAAAAAATGGTGAAGGAAATCAAAAATTAGATTCAGTTGGTTTTTATGTTCAATCTTCTAGTTCTAAGAGTGTTGAAGTTTATTTTTCGTCATCATCTAGTAATGATATTCCTTCTGATTTATTTGATAGTAATAATAAGATTTGTGAAAAGAATAATATTACAAATAATGGATATTATTCATGTGAATTATCTAATTCTAAGATAATTAGTCAACAATATTTCTTTATAGGACTAAAGGGGAATGGTCAAATATTTGCATTTCAAGGTAATTCTCATCCGACGTTATCTAATGATAAAGTAGGCATTTCTGCTGGAAAAAATTATTATCTTAATAATAGTACTTGGACTGATGCTTCTACATCTAATTCATCAACTATATTTGTTAAGGCATTTACGACTGATACGAATGGTGAACCTTCAATTATAGGTGTTGATTCTGTGACTATTAGCCCTAATGTTCTTAATTTGAAGGTAGGTGAGACATCAAGTTTAACTTATAATATTAGTCCTAGTAATGCTGATATTAAGAGTACTGAGTGGTCTAGTAGTAATACAGGTGTTGTTTCAGTAGATAAAGATGGAAAAGTAAGCGCAGTAGGAATAGGCACAGCAAATGTAGTTATTAAAGTAGTAGGTCAAGATAATAGTGAGGCTTCTGATTCAATAGTGGTTAATGTTATTAGTCAGTATATATCTGTTGATTCTGTTACTTTAGTTGATACTAATAATAATACTCTTTCTAATAGTATGAATTTGAATATTGGGGAAGAGGTTACTATAAAATTTTTGATTAATCCTAGTAATGTTACTTTAAAAGAAACAAATTGGACTAATTCTGATAGTAGTAAAGTTTCTATGAAAGATAGTGTTGGATATGCTCTTATTAAGGGAATTGAAGTTGGTAGTTCTGATATTGAAATAACTGTAAAGGATTATGATGGAAATGTTAAAACTGATAGTGTTAAAGTAAATGTTATAAATTCCAATCAACCTGTGCTTGTTTCTTCTATTGCTTTATCACCAACTTCAGTTACTTTGAATCCTAATGGTACATATAAATTCAATGTTACAGTTAGTCCTAGTAATGCTACTAATAAAGGGGTTACTTGGAGTAGTAGTAATACTAATGTTGTTAGTGTTAGCAATGGTAAAATTGTTGGTAAGTCTTCTGGTAAGGCAAGGATTACTGTTACTACAAATGATGGTAGATATAGTGCATATACTGATGTTACTGTTATAAATAGACCAAGTTCTAATTCAAGTTCTAGTTCAAAACCTAGTTCAAGTTCAAGTAGTGGAAGTAGTATTAGTTCTAGTATTGATATTATTAAGGATACGATTGAATTAAATAAAGGTAGTGAGGAAAAACTTGAGTATAAATTATCACAAGATTTGACTGATAGTATAATTATTTGGAAAAGTAGTAATACAGATGTTGCTGTGGTTAAGAATGGAATTGTTACTGCTATTTCAGATGGTGAAGCTACTATAACGGCTACGATAAATGGAAAAGATATTAAAGATACATGTAAGGTTATTGTTAGAAAATTAGATTTAATGGGAATAGTATTTGAAGATGAGTCTCTTAGTATTAGTGTTGGTAAAACTTTAAAATTAACTCTTAATGCTTTACCAAGTGGAGCAGATTTGCCTTCTTTGAAATGGGATGTTGATAATATAGAAATTTTATCAGTATCTGATGAAGGTGTTATTAAAGCAATTAATGTGGGTGAGGCTATTGTTACTGTTAGTAGTGTGGATGGCAAGTATAGTGCTAGTATTAATATTGTTGTTACGCCTTATGTTAGTGAACCTATAGAAATTAATGTAGAGGGGTATGATTTAAATTTTGATGAAAATACATATTCATATACGTTAAAAATAAAAAATGAGAAATCTTTAAAGATAACTAGTAATGTTAAAGATATATCAATAAAGGGAAATGATAAATTAGAAAATGGTAGTTTAATTACAATAACTGTTTTTAATGATGATGGTAGTAAAACTTATAATATAAAGATAGAGAAGTCTAAAAGTTATGTATATATATTTATAAGTGTTATATCTTTGTTATTAGTTATAAATATTATTAGAATTGTTTTGAAAAAGAAGAAAAATAATGAATAAATCTTCTTTTTTTCATATAATTTACTATGAGGTTAATGTTAAAAGGGTTTATTATTGGAATAGGTAAAATTGTTCCTGGGGTATCAGGAGCTATGCTTGCTATTACTTTAGGAGTATATGATAAGGCTATACAGGCTTTTACTGGTTTTACTAGTGATATAAAAAAGAATTTTAAATATTTATTATTATTGGGTATTGGAATAATATCTTCAATAATTGTTTTTAGTAAGATTATTAATTATTTTTATATTAATCATTATATTCCTACTATGTTGTTTTTTATGGGCCTTATTATTGGGGGAATACCAGGATTAATTAATAAGACTAGTTATAATTATAAGAATATAATTATAACTAGTATGTCTTTTCTAATTGTTACTATTCTTTCTTTTTCATTTATTAATAATGCATATATGTTAAAGGGTAATTTTGTTGATTATATTATTCTTTTTATAGGGGGTATAACAGAAGCTTTTAGTTCTATTGTACCAGGTATATCAGGGACTGCTTTATTTATGGTTATGGGAATATACAATATAGTTATTGAGATGTTAGCTAATTTAACAAATGTTGTTTATGTAGCTGATAATTTTTTGTTGATTGTCTTTTTTATTATTGGTTTATTTTTGGGTATTATTTTAATATCTATTGTAGTTAAATGGTTATTTTTAAAGTGTTCTTTGGAAACTTATTCAGCAATATTAGGTTTTTGTTTATCTAATATAGTTATTCTTTTTTTAAAAATAATTACTTATAGTCCTAGTTTATTTGGCTATTTGATAGGTATTCCTTTATCTTTGCTTGGATATTTTATAGGGAAATTATGTAAGTAATTAGTAAAGTTTTTTAAAAAGTGTTTTCTTTATTTATAATTTTGATATAATTTATATGTAAAGGAAGTATGATATGAGAGGAAAATTAATTGTTATTGAAGGAACAGATTGTTCTGGAAAAGAAACACAAACAAGATTATTAGTAGATAGACTTAATAGGGAAGGAATAAGAGCAGAAAGATTAGCTTATCCGGATTATGATACTCCTACGGGTAAGATAATTGGTGCTTGTTATTTGGGAAAGGAATATCTTTGTAAAAGTGAATTAAAAAGTGAAAAGGGATGGTTTTTGGAAGGGGCAGATAATGTTGATCCGTTAGTGTCTATTAATTTTTTTGCAGCAGATAGACGTTATAATAAACCTAAGATAGATAAACTTTTAGATTCTGGTGTTAATGTTATATTAGATAGATATGTTGGTTCTAATATGGCTCATCAGGGGGGAATGTTAAAGACTAAGAGTGAAAGAAGAAAAATGTTTAAGAAAATAGAAACGTTAGAATATAAGATAAATGAATTGAATAGACCTGATGCTATTATGTTTTTATATGTTCCTTATGAGAATGCTTTAATTCTTAAAAAGAATAGGGAAGAGTCTCCTGATCAGTTGGAATCTTCTAGTATATATTTAAAGAATTCTGAGAGAACTTATTTAGAATTAGTGGATTTATATAAATATACTAAGATAGATTGTGTTAGTGATAATATAATGAGAAGTATTGAAGATATTAATGATGAATTATATGATAAAGTAAAAGAAGTAATTAATAGTTAGTTTCTATATATACTTCTTTTTTTATTATATAATTAATTTTATTTTTATTTAAAATATCTAAGTATTTTGTATCTATATCTACATTATATGTTATTTTTTCGTTATAACTTTTATTTAAAATAGTTATGTCTTTTAAGAGATATTCTATTTTCTTAGTATCATTATAGTCAAAGGTTATATCTATATTATATCCTTTAGTTAATTTAACTTTATCTACAAGATTTAAACATGCTCTAACACTTTTACTATAGGCTCTAATTAGTCCACCACTTCCTAATTTAATTCCACCAAAGTATCTTACTACTATAGCTAATACATTATTTAGATTGTTTTTTTCTAATACATCTAACATAGGAATACCTGCTGTACCTGATGGCTCATTATCGTCACTAGATCTTTTAATATCTGATATGATATAAGCATAACAATAATGGGTAGCATCTTTGTATGTTTCTTTTACTTTATCTAAATAATAATTAATTTTATTAATATCATCAACTTTATATAGTAATGTTATAAATTTTGAATTTTTAATTATTAGTTCATTTATACTATTATTTTTTATAGAGTACATATTATCACCTTGAAATAATTATATATGATATTTATTTGGTTTACAAGAAATTAATATTGTGTTACTATTATTTTGGTGGTTATATATGGAATATAAATATAATAGTGATACTTTGATGCATGGTATAGGATTTAATTTTAGTAAATTTGAGAGTATTTTAAGTCATGGAATATTATCTTTAGAATGTGGTAAAGCTGAAAATGTAAGAATTAATAGAAGTTTTAAAGGTCATAATAAAGATGATGAAATATCTATGGTTAGATATTTATATATAGATGCTTATGATGATTTTGATATTAAGTTATTTGATAAGGAAGGGGCTTATTATAGATATATATTAAATGGAATAAGTTTTATTGTGGAAGATGTTCAATTTGAAACACAGAAAGCTCATAGGGTAGATGAGGTACTTGTTAAAAATAAAATAGAATTAGATAAAATTAAAGGGATTCAGATATCAGATAAATATAAAGATGCTTTGCTTGAGGATTTATTTTATTTTCCAATGTCTAAAAATTATGAAAATATAAAAAATATAGGTGAAGAGTATATAAGATATATGGCAAGTTATGGATATGAAGTTAATATTAATGAATATAAAAATTTAATTAATGAATTAAGATATACTTATAATGCATTAATAGATGCTTCTAAAGAAGATATAGAAGATCTTGAAGATGATTATGAGGATGTTTTAGCAGATTTAAATGAATATATGGCACAAAATATTAGTGCTGGTTCTAGAAAAAAGTTTGGTTATGATATAACACTATATGATTTAGTAATATTTTTACGAAATAAGAATAAAGTTAATTTGCCAATATATATTATTCCTTATACAAGAGAAAAAGGGAAAGCAAAATGATAGATGAAAAATTAAAAACAACTCCTCATAAACCAGGTTGTTATTTGATGAAAGATAAAAATGGGTATATTATTTATGTTGGTAAAAGTAAAAATTTAAAAAATAGGTTAAGTTCTTACTTTAAATCTAGTCATGTTGGTAAGACAGCTATGCTTGTTAAAGATATATATGATTTTGAATATATTCTTACTAGTAGTGAAGTAGAGTCTTTATTACTTGAAATTAATTTGATTAAAAAGTATACTCCTAAATATAATATTTTATATAAAGATGATAAATCTTATCCATATATAGAATTAACTAATGATAAGTATCCTAGATTATTAATTGTGAGACAGATAAATCCTAAGAGAGGAAAGAATAGGTGTTTATTTGGTCCTTATCCTAATGTTTATGCTGCAAAGAAAACAGTAGAAATATTAAATAGAATATATCCTTTGAGGAAATGTAAGAATTTACCTAAGAAAGAATGTTTATATTATCATATTAATGAATGTATGGGATATTGTACTAATAAGGTTAGTTTAGAAGAAATAGATAAGATGAGGGGAGAGATAATTTCTTTCTTTAATGGTAATTCTACGATAGTTAGGAATAAGTTAGAAGAAAAGATGTATAAACATTCTTCTTTGTTGGAATTTGAAAAGGCTAAATATTATAAAGATTTATTGGATTATATAGATATTACTTTAGAAAAACAAAAAGTAGATGGAATAGATAATTATAATCGTGATGTTATAGGTTATTATACGGATAATTATTATTTATCAATTAATATATTATTTATAAGAGGTGGTAAATTAATTGATAAGAAGTCTAATATATTTCCTATGATTGATACATTAGATAATGAGATAGAAACATATATATCTAATTTTTATATAGAGAATCCTACTAAGGTAAAGGAAGTTTTAACTCCTAGTATTGTAAATAATGAACTTTTGACAGAAACTTTTTCTTTTCCTTTTATTACTCCTTCTAGAGGAGTTAAGAAGAAGTTATTGGATTTGGCTTATGAAAATGCTAGTGTTTATTATAATGAGCAGATTACTATTCTTGAAAATGATGAAGATAAAAGAAAGAATACTTTAAATGAATTAGCTAAGGTTCTTAATATTCCTAAGGTAGATAGAATTGAATTGTTTGATAATTCTAATTTGTTTGGTAATTTTAATGTTTCGGGGATGGTTGTTTTTATAGATGGAAAGAAAGCACCACAAGAATATAGAAAATATAAAATATCTGTAGATAAGAATGATGACTATAATACTATGAAGGAAGTTATTTATCGTAGATATTTTAGAGTACTTAAGGATGATTTGGTTCGTCCTGATTTGATAATTGTAGATGGTGGTGTTAATCAAATAAATGCTTGTAAAGATATTATTAGTAGTCTTGGTCTTGATATACCTATATGTGGACTTAAAAAAGATAATCATCATAGTACTAATACTTTAATTACAGAAGATTTAAAAGAAATAGATTTAAAGAAAGATAGTGATTTATTTTTGTTTTTAACTAAAATGCAAGATGAAGTACATAGATACACTATTAGTTATCATAAACAAATTAGAAGTAAGGGGGCACTTAGTAGTATTTTAGATAATATTCCTGGTATTGGTGAAGTTAGAAAGAAGAAAATATTAAAAAAATATAAGACAATAAGTGCTATTAAAGATGCTAGTATTTCTGAATTAGAAGAGATACTACCTCATGATGTCGCTAAAAACTTTTATGATTATATACAAAAAGAAGATGTTTAATATAATCTTTTTCTTTTTTGTTAGTATATAAAATTGTCTTTTCAAAATTATTTTTTCATGCTATAATCAACATATAAGAATGAAGGGAATGATACTATGATAGGTAAGACATTGAAAATGGTTAATAATGATTTATCTGGTGTTAGTGATACTAGGTATATTAATGTTTTTTGTTGTTTTAGGGATATGAAATATGGTAATGAATATATAATATATTGTTATGTTGGGGAATATGCTAAGAATGTCTTATATTGTGGTTCTGTTCATTTTAAAGATAATTCTTTGGTGGTTTTTTCTATTAAGAAAGAAAATGAGAAGATAGTTTTAGATTTTATAAATAGGTTACTAAGTAATAGTTATTCTTCTATGTATCAAATATTAGATATACGTAATATGTTAAAACTAGAAATAGTATCTTCTAATAATTTGGAGATGGATCATACTGTTATAGAGAAACTGGATGTTTTATCTATACCTAATAAGAAGGAAGAAGAATTAGTGAAAGAAAGGGAAAAGAAACCTATATTTCTTTATATTTTACTTGTGTTACTTATTGTTTTGTTTTTAGGAGCTTTATATTTTTATTTTAATATGGATAAATATGAGAAAAAGGCAATAGTTTTAAATTGTACGACTAATTTATATAATGAAGATATTGATGTATGGTATACTAGTGATATGGTTATTAATTTTGAATTAGATGATGTTACTGTTAAGAATATTATGGAAGTTAATACTTATAATTTTACTACGGATGAGTATAATGCTATTGTTAATTATGAAGATATAGAAGAGTTATTTATGGGTTATGCTATTACTAATGATAAGGATAATTATAGGTTAATTCTTAAGAGGGATATAAGTACTATAATTAATACATATAGGGAAATAAGGGAGTTTTATGAGAAAAAGGGATATGTTTGTCAAGAAGGAAAGATTTGATAATGAAAGAAGTATATAATGTTTATTTGATTACTGGTAGTAATGATAGTGTTATTAATAATACTGTTTCTGATATATTAAAACAAGTTAATTGTGATGATAATAATAAAATAATATATAATTTAAAGGAAAATACAATAAGTGATGTTATAGAAGAGGCTAATACGGTTAGTTTGTTTAGGAGTAATAAGGTTATTCTTGTTTATTCTTCTAGTATAGATAAATTGGATGATGAAGAACTTATTATGTATTTAAATAATTATAATAAGGATGTTTATTTGATATTTATTGTAGAGAAGAGTGATGCTAGGAAGAAGATAGTTAAACTTATTAATGAGAAGGGTATTTCTATTGATTCTGATAATGTTGATAAGAGTTATAATAAGAATTATGTTGTTAGTTATTTAAAAGATAATGGTTATAAGATGAATAGTAATGTTATAGAATGTTTTTTATCTAGGGTTAGTGATAATATAGATGATATTAGAAATGAATTGGATAAATTATTTATATATAAACTTGATGATAAGAATATTTCTTTGGATGATGTTAAGTTAATTACTTATGATAATACAGATAATATTATTTATGAATTTACTAATGCTTTGTTAGAGAAAGATGAGAATAAGGCTATTTCTATGTATCATAGTTTTATAGATAGTAATATGGCTATAGATTATATATTGGCTTCTATTTATAATTCGTATAAAACTTTATATCAAATTAAGGAATTAAATAAAAATAATTCTATTAGGGATATATCAAAAACTATAGGTAAGAAAGAATATTATGTAGAGAAAATGCTATATCGTAGTATGAATTATAATGATAATGAGTTACTTGATATAATTCATACTTTGGCTATGATAGATAAGAATTATAAATCGGGATTATGTAATCCGGTTATGGAAGTAGAACTATTCATTCTTGGAAAATTAAATGTGTAAAGTACAAATAAAACTATTTACAAATAGTTTTTTTTGTTATAGAATATAATTGCAAGTGGCACAAAGTGGTAGAAAGTGGGGGATAATATGTTAATTGGAGAATATCATCATAATATTGATGAAAAGGGAAGATTAATTATACCAGCTAAGTATCGTGAAGAAATTGGTTCATCTTTTGTTGTTACTAAAGGCTTAGATGGATGTCTCTATGTTTATTCTTTACATGAATGGGAAAGAATAACTTCTAAATTAAAAACTCTACCATTTACTAAGAAATCAGCTAGAACTTTTACAAGATTTTTATTATCGGGTGCTTCAATTTGCGAATTTGATAAACAAGGTAGAATAAATTTAGTTTCTTCTTTAACAGAATATGCGGGTTTAAAAAAAGAATGTGTTATCATTGGGGTAAATGATCGTCTAGAAATTTGGGATTTAGATAAGTTTAATAATCTAATGTCTGAGAATGAAAGTGAACTTGATAGTATTGCTGAAGGTTTATTTGAGGGGGATTTTGATTTTAATGCATAAGAGTGTATTACTTTTAGAAGTTATTAATTATTTAAATGTTAAAGAGGATGGAATTTATGTTGATGCTACTTTGGGTTATGGGGGGCATAGTTCTTTAATTTTAAAAAGTTTAAGAAGTGGGCATCTATACGCAATTGATCAGGATGAGATGGCTATAGAGAGTAGTCGTGAGAGACTTAGTAAAGTTAGTGATAATTATACGATAATTAAAACTAACTTTGCTAATATGAAAGATGAGTTAAATAAGAGGGGGATAACTAGTGTAGATGGAATAATATTTGACTTAGGTGTATCTAGTCCACAACTTGATAATAGTGAAAGAGGGTTTAGTTTTCATAATGATGCTATACTTGATATGCGAATGGATAGAGATAATGAATTAGATGCTAAGTATGTTGTTAATAATTATTCGTATGATGAATTAGTTAGGATACTAAGAGATTATGGTGAAGAGAAGTATGCTAGTAGTATAGCTAGAAATATTGTTTTGGAAAGAGAAAAGAAAGAAATAGTTACGACATTTGAACTTGTAGATATTATAAAGAGGAGTATGCCTCAAAGAGAATTAAAAGGGCATCATCCGGCAAGGAAGACATTTCAAGCTATACGAATAGAAGTAAATCATGAATTAGATGTTTTGAAGGTAGCTTTAGAGGATAGTATTGATTTACTTAAAGTTGGTGGAAGATTATGTGTTATAACTTTCCATTCTAAAGAAGATAAAATAGTGAAAGATATTTTTAAGAAGTATAGTGAAGTTAGTAATGAATTAAAAGGATTACCTTTTATACCTGAGGAGTATAGTCCTCGTATAAAGATAATAGAAAGTAATTTGACTCCTAGTCAAGAAGAATTGTTAGAAAATAATAGGGCTAGAAGTGCTAAACTTAGAGTAATAGAGAAAGTAAGGGAATGATATTATGACTAAAAAGAAGAATAATAGGGTGTCTAAGATAGAAAGATTTATGTATAAATCATTTATATTTATGTCATTGATTTTGGTTGTGGGTATTATTTTAACAAAAGCTACTTTGAGTCAAGTTAATTTAGAGGTACAAAAATTAAATAATAAAATAAAAAGTCAAAAAGAAGATAATCAAAGTTTAGTTATGAAAATTAATGAGATGGTTTCTTTAGAAAATATTCAAGAAGTAAGTAATGAGTATGGACTTGCTTATATAAATGATAATATTAAAACAATTACTGAATAAATAATAGTACTCTAGAAGAAACTAGAGTATTTTATTTAGATAATTATTTACATAATATATTGGTACTGGTATAATTATTATAGTATGCTATGGAGAGGAATAGTGGTTTTATATGAAAGATAAGAATAATACAAATACTGTTAGAATTAACAAGATGGTATATTTGCTTGTCTTTCTTTTATTTATGTTTTTTATAGTGTGGCTTTCATATATTACTTTAGTTAATTATAAAGTAGGAGATACAGATATTGAAACATTTATTGCTAATAGAAATATAAATGAGGAAATTATTATGCCTGATCGTGGTAGTATATATGATAGAAATGGTAGTATACTTGCTCAGGATGTATCTAGTTATACTGTTATTGCTTATTTGGATCCGAATAGAAGTGAAGATGGTAAGGAATTACGTCATGTTAAAGATAAAGAAGGGACAGCTAAGGCTCTTGAGCCTTTGATTAATATGTCTTATGATAGAATTTTAGAATTACTTAATAAAGATTTGTATCAAGTTGAGTTAGGTCCTGGTGGTAGAAATTTAAGTCAATTAGAGATGGAAGCAATTAAAGGACTTAATTTGCCTGGTATTGATTTTATTAAGAGTAGTAAAAGATATTATCCAAATGGGGATTTTGCTTCTTATTTGCTTGGATATACTAAAGATAAGGAAGATGAAGATGGTAATGTTTGGAAAGTTGGGGAACTTGGTATTGAAGGGTATTATAATAAAGAATTAAGTGGTACTAGTGGGTATGTTAAATATGAAAAGGATTTAAGGGGATATAAGATTGCTAATTCTAATGAATATAAGGTTGATGCTGTTAATGGAAGTGATATATATTTAACTATTGATAATACTATACAGTTATTTGTGGAAGAAGCTTTTAAGGAAGCTTATGCTGGTAGTGAGGCTAAGAAGGGAATTATGGTTGTAGCTGATGCTAAGAGTGGTGAAATATTAGGATATACTAGTAGTCCTTCTTTTAATCCTAATGAAAGGAATATGACTAGTTATTTAGATTCTTTGGTTAGTTATGTTTATGAGCCTGGTAGTACTATGAAGATATTTAGTTATTTGTGTGCTATTACTAGTGGTAAATATAATGGTAGTGATACATATTTATCTGGTAGTAAAACTTATGTTTCGGCTAAGAATCTTAATGATACGACTACTATTCGTGATTGGAATAGGATTGGTTGGGGTAATATTACGTATGATTTTGGTTTTGCTATGTCTAGTAATATTGCTGTAGCTAATATATTGGAAAATTTTATTACTAAGGAAGATCTTAGAACTTGTTATAAAAACTATGGATTTGGTTCTAAAACAGGTATTACATTAAATGGAGAGTTAGCTGGAAGTGTTAAGTTTACTTATGATGTAGAAGCTGCTACGGCTGGATATGGTCAAGGTATAACAATTACACCAATTCAAATGATAAGAGCTTTAACTATGATAGCTAATGATGGGGTAATGTTATCTCCGTATGTTGTTAAAGAAATTAAAAATGAAGATAATACTAGTACGGTATTTGAAAGAAAAGAAATTGGTAATTATGCTAGTCATGAAGATATTGTTAAAATAAAAGAACTTATGAAAAGTGTTATATTACCAGATGCTTCTATAGCTACAGGATCAGGATATTATATGGAAGGATATGATTTAATTGGTAAGACTGGTACTGCTTCTATATTTGATATGCAAAAGGGTAAATATTTAGATGATGAAAATCAGTTTGTTTATTCTTTTGCTGGTTTATATCCAAAGGATGATCCAGAGATAATAATATATTTAGTATTAGAAAGGCCTACTTTAAGTACTACATATATGGCTCCTGCTGTTAAAAAAGTGGTGGCTAATGTTAGTAAATATTTGAATATTGATGAATCTGTTTCTAATGATGAGAAAATTATTGTTAAAGATTATACTAATAAAGTAACTACTAATGTTGTTAGTGAATTAAATAATAAAGGAATAAAAGTAATTACTTTGGGAGTTGGTAATAAAATAGTAGATCAATATCCTAATAAAGATACAGTATTATATAGTAATGATTTAGTGGTATTACTTACTAATAATTATGATAAGAAAATGATAGATTTTAATGGTTTATCATATAAAGAAGTTATTAGTATATTAAAACTTATGAGTGTAGACTATAGTGTAGAGGGTTTTGGATATGCTTATGAACAAAATATATTATCTGGAGAAATAATTAATGATAAGGTAATTATTAAGATGAAAGAACGATATAATTAATTTACAATTATTTTATATTATGTTATAATTGATTCAATAATATGGGAGGATGTATGAAGAGTGATAAAAAGAAAATATATTTATTTATTGCAGTAGTAGTAATTGTAGGAATACTTACAACACTTAGTTCTTTTGCGTTATGGACAGTTGCTTCAAATAACATAAATGTAGCAGTAAATACATTTCCTCCTTTAGAAGGAAATATAAGATATACAGAAGGACATTCTATTTTAGCAGGAGATTTACCATTATGTTTAAACTATTTTGATGGTATTAATACTACTTTTAAAATTGGAAAAGAAAGTACTTTGTCAGAACATTTAGTATATGCTTCTATGCATCTTAAGACAAATGATGATAATTATTTAGCTTATGCTAATGCTATAAAATGGCAAATAAGAACTGCTAGTAGTGCTTCTCCTTTGGCAAGTGGAACACTTGCTGACTTTGCTGTAGGTTCTAATGTAATGTTAGATAATATTGAAGTTACAACAACGGATACTTCTTATACTTTCTATATTTGGGTTGATAGTAATTATGCTGATGTTATTGCTTTGGCTGGATTAACTATTGATTTAGAACTTTGGATGGAAGTAAGATATGAGCAATATAATGTTAGACCAGTAGTAAATGAAGGGTTAATACCTGTTGTGTTTGATACAGCAGCTGGTACGACTAGTGTTAAAAATGGTACGAAAGTTAAAACAATAGGTAAGAATGATAGTAATTGGTATAATTATAGCGAAAAGAAATGGGCTAATGCTGTATTAGTAACAAATACTTCTAGAAGTAAATACTTAAATACATCAGGAGTAACTGTATCAGAATCAGATATCCTAGGATATTTTGTATGGATACCAAGATATAGATATAAAATATGGATTACTGGAGTAAGTAGTAGTGGCAAAGAACAAGAAATAGATATTATATTTGAGGGTAAGAACGAAACTAAGGCTGTAGCAACTCAAACTGGTGGGTATTATACACATCCGGCATTTACATTTGGGGATACTGAACTTGATGGATTTTGGATAGGTAAATTTGAAACTGGTGGTACTGCTAATGAGCCTAAAGTTAAACCTGATATAAGGGCTCTTGTTAATCAAAATATATCGACGCAATTTGCAACGGCTCTTAAGTTTGCTGGTGGAACACAATCTGGTAGTACGGTAACTTTCAATGGAAATATTGAGTATGGATTAACTTCCAAGACGGATAGTCACATGTTAAAGAATAGTGAATGGGGAGCAGTAGCATATTTATCTCATAGTAAATATGGAGCAAATAGAGAAGTGTATATAAATAATTCAAGTGGACTTTATACAGGAAGAAGTGGGGGAAACGTTCCTGGTTCTACCCCAATAAATGGTACTTATACTGATCAAACATCAACTACACAATATAATACCTATGGCTTTTATACATGGGATGGATATTTACTTAATTATAGTACCAATACTCGAAGTAGTACAAGAGATTTAAATAAAGTAGCAAGTACAACAGGCAATATATATGGAGTATATGATATGTCTGGTGGTGCTTATGAATATGTAATGGGAAATTATAATAATACAATAGGAAATTCTGGCTTTACAACTTTACCTGATAGTAAATATTATGATGTGTATTCATCTGATGTATTTACTGGTACTAGTACTACAAATATAAATTTTTGTACATTAGCAACATGTGGTGGTCATGCTCTAAATGAAACGGCAGGTTGGTATGGCGATTCTTCACGTTTTGTTTATTCTAGTTCTACTTGGTTTCGCCGTGGTGGGTATTATAATGGTAGTGCTTCAGGAATTTTCTATTTTTACTATAATAATGGTGCTAATATTGCTAGTTTTTCTTTTCGTACCTGTTTATCTGATGTTTAGTTATACTATAAATTATAGGTGATGTTATGAATAAAAAAACAATGTTTACAATTTTAATAGTATTGGGGTTAATAATAATATTTACTGGTGGTACATATGCATATTTGTCTTGGACTTCAAGTAATGATAGCAATACTAATGTAACTTTTACTAAAGGAGAAGGCTTTAGCTGTAGTGCTGATGGTGGAGGAAATATAACAACTGGTGAAGTTTCATTAATGCCTACAGATTGTACTAAAAATAGTTCACATGTTATAAAAAGAGAAATAACAGTAAATACTACGATAACAGATATTAATATGCCAATATATATGGATTTATGGCTTAATGTTAATAGTATGGGTACTGCATTATCTAATAGTAGTAATTTAAAGTATTCATTAACGACAAGTAGTACTAATTGTGCAACTGATGTGGTTAAGACGGGTACATTTAATGGTAAAACAGCAGGTGATAAAGTATATATATCAAATGGTAAGAATTATACTAGTACTACGACAGAGACATATTACTTATATATATGGCTTGATATAAATGAAACTAATGCTGATACAGCTTCTCAATCATTTAATTTATCTTTGGGTGGTAGTTGCAGTAATCACATTCCAACAACAGCAACAACACTTGTTAGTAAGGCTAATCCAAGTGCATTAATGTATGCAGATGCCACCAATAGTCAAAAGGCAGAAATGTGGACATTCTC
>ERZ506979.245-NODE-245-length-42008-cov-6.546087_pt1 | contig 42008 bp, 39 predicted proteins | sample MGYA00512887_ERZ506979 | MGnify/ENA metagenome assembly ERZ506979 | reverse complement strand
CTCCCATAAGCGTATCAAAATTTTTCCAGTATTTCTGATCCTGTTCTTCTGCTTCTTGTTGCCGGACATAATTTCTTACAGCTACATACATTTCTTTATTTGTCAGCTTAATCCTTTCCCCTTGTATGCTTCTACCCTTCAGCCACTGACAGTAACGCTCAAATGCTTTTTGCCTTCCTCTCTTCTTTGGATAGATAGCATATATCTTTTCAAAATCACTCTTTAGCTGTTCTTGTTTATTTCGCTTCTCTTCTGCATCAACCGTTTTTTCTTGCTCATTTTGATCAAAATGCGCTCGTTCAACGTCTTGCGGTGAACATATATTATATATATCCTTACCTAACCTAACCTGGGTAGGACAGTTGGGAGACAGTTGGTTGTCACTTGGTAGACAGTTGGTTGCCACTTGGTTGTCACTTGGTAGACAATAAGATTTCAAGTGATATTCTCCATCTATTTCTTCCAACATTTCCGCTTCTTTTACATATCTTGTCGGCTTATATCTGTCGGCTCTGACATAGTTATTTTCTTTCCAGTGAGACACAACAACAACGCCACTTTCAAACGGAATCACAAACCCTTTCGCAGCTAACAACTTCAAATCATCAAGTCCGCAGTTTGAAGATTTCGCTATCTTTTTGGGAGAAGATACAAAACCATCATCATCTGCTCTCATTCCTAAATGAAAATATAATGCCTGCGCACTGACAGACATATCAAGAAACTTATCTGTGTCAACAACATCTAAACTAAACATTCTTCTACTTGCCATTTTTACCATCTCCATTCATTGTCTGCTGCCCTTCCGGCACTCTCAGCGCCCTCTTTGCACTCCTAGCAGCTTTCAACGTATTCAACGCCCTCGCGTTCATTGTTTTCACAAATTGCTGTATCTCCTGCCTGTTCTTCGGTTTCCAATAACCACGACCAGAACCGGAACAAATTATTGCTCCGTGTTCACGTTCATAGGCAATACGTTGCTGAAGTTCTCTCGCTGATCCACACCCAGACATTTTCACAAGCTCCTGCGTAGTGACTGCATTTTCTTTACCAATTGGCAGCAGTCCCTCAATTAAGAAATCAGTCTTGCCGGACTGTCCCTCTGTGTGCGCTCGGTTATTTCTGTTTTGATTCTGCATTATTTTACTCCTGTTAAATTGTTGAAATACTGGTCTGCTTTTCGCGTATCATATAACACGCGTTTTCCAACTCTCATAGTACAACCAATCTCTTTTCCCAATTTCATTGCACTGGTACGTCCAAGACTTGTGTATGTCATAAACTCCTCAATACCGAGAAATCTAGGTTGTACACTTTCATTTGTTTCTGTTCTTTTATACATGTACATCACCTCGCTTTTCTGTTCGTCTAAATTCATGGTAATGCATGTTGCACTATATAATCAAATATTATATAATTATATTGTAAGATTCTATTTTATAATTTAGGGGTATATTAATATGACAAATAATGATAATCAAATATCTGATTATGATATTAAGATAATGAAAAAGAATATTAGCAGATTAATGAAGAATAAAGATATTACACAGAGCCAGTTAGCTGATGCTGCAGGAATGAATCAATCACGGGTTTCCAAAATCTTAAACCCCGAAACATCTGATTGCTTTACTATTCAACAACTGGTTGCTATAGCTCAGGCATTACATGTCTCAAGTGACTCCATTCTTGGAATAAAAACCGAAGAAATCCAGTCGGAGGAGGCTGAAATCACACTTGCTGATGTATGTACTAAACTATTTGAGCTTGATGAATTAGCTCCCTTATCCTTTGGATTATGTGAAAATGGGAAATATGAAGTCCCTGACTCTTTTACTGAAGTTCCTCTTGAACTCCAATCACCTTGTATATTTTTTGAAAATCAGTCGATTACTGATTTTATTGCTGAGTGGAATGAAATTAAAAAAATAAATGTTCAAAATACGGCATTGAAGAACAACGTATATTCTACTTGGAAAAGTGGCAGTATTACCGGAAACAAATCAAAATTAAAAAAATACGATTTTAAAGATAGGTGCGCTTGGCAAAAACATCTTGCTGAATCAGTCCTTGAAAACTATTCTCCAGATCTTCCTATTGATTTGCCTACTCCACCTTCAGAAATTCGCGACTTATTAAAAGACTATATTTCATCTGGTGCATATATGCAGGATTTTAATGAGCCTCAACAATGCTTGCTCCGTGATTATTTTGAAAATAATTTATAGAGTTTTACATAAAAACACCACCGGCCATATTGACTGGTGGTATTTACTATATATTTCACATTTCTTCAAAAACGCTTTGCCTGCTGCCATCTCTTTTCCCATTTTGGTCATTTTTTGGACAAAGCGCACTTTTTTAGACTATGAAAAACTGCTACAATGCCCGTAAAATAAGGAAAAAACAGTATTTTCTATGCTTGAAATAACACTAATGATTTATTAAGAATCTTAAAGATTGTTCTTTAGAATTCTTCATCTTTCCAGTGTTTCAGACGCTTTACTGCATCTGGATTCTGTTTCTCAAGTCTTCGTTCCAGCCGCTCTCTTCGCTCTTCAATATGCTCAACAATCTCTGGATGCTCTTTCAGAAGACGATCTCTAAGTTTTCTTCTTCTACGCTCGATTAATTCAATGACGAGTTTTTTGTTTTCTTTTACATCACTTGGAAGATCATCTAAGTGAAGTTCCATTCTGCGGAGCAACTCATCTTCATCAAGTGCTCCAAGTGAATTCCAAAATTCCAGTTTTTCTTTGATTCCTTCTTCGGAAAGTTTCTCGAGATCTGTAATCTCATGGATCTGCTTCACAATAGAAAGCACTCGTTTCTCAATTTCTTTGACTGCATCATCACCAAATGCCCATGCAAACTCTTCCAGTGTATTTTCTTCTTCTGCAGGAAGGGAAAAATATTCTCTTCGCTTAAGTTTTTCGAGATCTTCTTCTGGAATATCCAATGGGCAAGGCTGCTCAATCCCCGCATCATGAAGTGCCGCAAGAATTGTTCTTCGCACAACACCTTCTTTTATCAAATGTCCGATTCCAAGCTTTCTCATCTGCTCATTTAAATCTGCGATATGCTCTGTGATATAAAATCTTATTCCTTGCTCTTTCAATGACTTATAAAGAATCTCAATGCGGTCTGCTGCTGTGATATCCATACTTCCAATTCCACTCGCATCAAGGATCACTGCTTTGATATTTCCTCTGCGTTCAAGTTCCTGCTCAATATCCTGCTGCAACACTCCTGCATTTGCAAAAAACAAATTGCTGCTGAAACGATAGATCAACACACCTTCAATCTCGTGAATCTGACGACTCTCAGCTAAATCACGAAAATGCTTATGTCCTGGCTGAATTCCCAGAAAACAACTTGCTGGTTTTGATGATCGTATCACCATTTCTGCAAAAGATAAGATAATTCCGATCAATACACCATTGATCGTTCCAAGTAACAATACCCCAATAAATGCACCCCAGAAAATAAAACATTCTGTGCGGCTGACTTTCCACAGTTTTACCGCCAGTTCAAATTCTGTCGCTCCCAGAAGTGCGGAAATTACGATCGCCGTCAATACCGGAACTGGCAGATATCCAATAAATCCTGTTCCAAATAACAGTACTAGGATCATAGATAATCCTGCAACAATACTCATTAACTGTGTTTTTCCCTGATACTGTTCTCCCATCGCCGTCCTTGAAACAGATCCGTTGATCGGACAGCATCCAGTCAATGCTGCTACAAGATTCCCAACTGCAAATGCTAGTAATTCTTGATTATCATTGATACGATATCCATTTTTCTGTGCAAAATTATTCTCTGCAAGAAGTGTTTCCGCCATAATAACGACCGCTACCGACAAACTGATCGTCACCACTTCATCCATTGGAATTAACATAAGATTTGGAAAACTCCATTTTGGAAGTCCTGGTGCTACGGCATCTAATGTCTTAATTCCCCATTCTTTCATTGGCAGAACCTGCGTCAAAACAGCTCCTGCTGCCATCATCACAACTGCCATTGGGAATTTCGGCATGATCTTTTTCGCTGCCAACAAGATGACTAATGATAGGATTCCTAAGATCAATGATGGAAGATTGATCTGTTCTGCTGTTTTTTCTATATGCTCTAACAGTTCTAATAATTCTCCAGTTCCTGCTGTTCCTCCCATTAATTTCGGCACTTGCATCAAAATGATCGTCGAACAGATTCCTGTAATAAATCCACCCATAACTGGTGCTGAAATATAATTTACAAGTTTTCCTGCATGCATCAGATAAAATGCGAGCAGCCACAATGCCACAAAAAATGTGATCACTGGCACAACTGCAAGTGCTTCTTTAGAACCACTTTGTATATTCATCCCAAGAAGTGCTGATCCAACCAACGCTGCTGGTGCCGCATCCACTCCAAAGATGAACTGCGGAGATGTAGAAAATAATGCAAATAAAATGATCGGAAATACAGACCCATATAGCCCATAAACCGCAGGTAATCCGGCAATCTGGGAATATCCCATAGAAATTGGAATCGATACTGCCATGATGATGATTCCTGTGATCACATCATGCAACAGATTTTCTCTTTTATAATCTTTTATTGTATGTCCTAATATCATAATTCTGTATGAAACACTCCCAACAAACTATTCTCTGATTTCCATCCAAGATATCTCAATGTTTCTTCCAATCCAGACATCACTTCTAACATATCTCCTACATTTGCACTTGCACCCATATGCCCGATTCGAATGACTTTTCCTGCCAATTCTCCGAAAGAACCTGCCAGCATGATTCCATGTTTTTCTCTCATTCTTTCCAGAATATCATCCGCTGTCATTCCTTCTGGTACATCAAATACTGTAACCGTATCTGAAAATCCACTTTCCAAATGTAATTTTAGACCAAATGCTTCAATGGCTTTTCTTGTCGCATTGGCGATTCTGGCGTGACGTTTGATCAGATCTTTATCCGCTGCAATATTATCCATCGCTGCTTTCAATCCATAGATATCACTGATCGGCATTGTATATGGGAACCATAAATTTTTATAGTAATCTTTGAAAATCGTCAGATTACAATAAAATGATGCGATTGGTGTTTTTCGATTTTCCATAGCTTTTTTAGCTTCATCACTGATCGTTACGAAAGTAAGTCCTGGAGGCGCTGAAACTGCTTTTTGAGATCCTCCACATAAGATATCGATCTGTGCTTTATCAACATTGACTTCATTTCCAAACATTCCTGAAACAGAATCTGTAACTGTCATGATTCCATAGGATTTCAATAATGGACAGATTTTATGAATGTCATTTAACATTCCACTTGGAGTATCACAATGAACAACTGTTGCATATTTAAAATCGTGATCTTCCTTCAGATATGCATCTAATTCATCAACATCAAATGCATTTTTATAATCTTTTGTATACATAACAGGAGTTCCACAATACATAGATACAAAATCTGCAAATCCTGCTCCATAAATTCCATTATCAAGAATTAAAACTCTATCTCCCGGCTCTGTCATAGATGCACATGCTGCCTCTAAACCAAGGATTCCTTCTCCGCTTAGGATCAGTGTTTCATTCTTCGTATGAAGCAGCTCACTGATCAGCTCACAGGTTTCCTTGTATTCATCATAGAATTGCGGATCCAAATCTGCATTCGTTGTAGAAAGGCTTCTCGCCAGTCTTACATTTTCTGGCACCTGAACAGGTCCTGGTGTCATAATCTTGTATTTACTCATATCCGTCACTCACTTTCTTTTTTATTTTTGGATATCCAAATACTTGACAGAGCGAGGAAAAAGGTGTATTCTTTGATTGCAGCCTTTCTGGATATCCATTAAATCGAAGGAGATGATAAAAATGCTTGGTAGGCCAAAGAAGGAAGACAGCCGTGAAAAGCAATACCGTGTCCGTCTCAATGATAAAGAGGATGAAATGCTTGCTTTTGCCAGCAATGCGACTGGCGTTCCCAAGTCTGAAATCTTTAGAAAAGCTCTGCAGGAGTACTGTGAAAAGGTGAAACTCCAGCAGGCGGCAGAAGAAATTGGGGATGACACATCGTGGGAAGATGATCGCATTAGTCTACAGCGCGCTGTTGAATGCCCCTATTGCAAAGCAAAAAATCGCATCGACCTGGAAGATGAAGGGACTGTTTCTACTGCCGAACGGCAGATGGGCGATGAGGTAGTTTACGAATTTGAGAATGTGGAATGTCAGTGCCATAGCTGCGGTCGATCCTTCACAGTGTCTGGATATATTAGTGAATACCCCATTGGGGCATTCAACGCTGAGAGTCTCCAGGTGACACCTATTGAACCTTTGCCAGAGGAAACAACTCACGCTGTTGTTTGCCGCGACTGTGGTGCAGTGCTTGAGCCGGGTACAAAACAGAAGCTCTGCCCCGATTGCCGTGAAAAACGCAAAGCCAAGTGGATGGAACGCCTAAAAGCTGGGGCAAAAATTGTCGGCATTATCGGTGTAGCGGTGGGCGCTGCATACTTGGCTACAAAGGGAACCAGCGACTCTGATGAATCGACAGATGACTTTGAGCCGGAATCCCTGGATGATGACTCTGGTCGTAAATTCAAACTCCTTATGAAATACCCCGATGGTACCGAGGAGGAAGAGGATGAACTCTTCGATTCCGAGGAGGAGGCAAAAGAGTATGGGGACTACATGATCTCCTGTTCACGGGAAGGTGCGGAGACGCTTTATATGTCTAACCCAGGTGACTACCCGCTGGAGGATTATGAAGACCCTGATTATGAAGTAATCGAAACGGAGTGATCAGCCATGTTGGTGCTTTGTATCAACTACGCCTGTAACTGGGTTCAAATAACGAACATGGGACGTAGGTATACCTGTCCCATGAAGGAAATCGATGGTGAACTGTACTTCCGCTTTAAGAACCAGTGGCATCGAGTACGGGATTACACCTCAGAACTGACATCAGAATTTCGCTAACAGGAGATTTATAAAAACAGCAGCCCTCTGCTGTCATAGACCGACTCGCTGGTGTCGTTGCCGCATCGGATGGCCCGATCAAGAGCCATAATGGTGGCAACGGCGCCATCGATTTTTTCTGTGGATTTTTCCTTGTCGGGCTTGATGTTCCCCGCCGGGTCGGTGCGGATGTAGATGTTGTCCATCATCCAGCGGAGGACGGGATGGCCCCCATGAGCGATGCGTTCCTCCAGCACCAGCTTCATCAGCTCCTTGGTGGGTGGGGACATATCCTTGAAGCCCTGTCCGAAGGGAACCACCGTGAAACCCATGCCCTCCAGATTCTGCACCATCTGCACGGCGCCCCAGCGGTCGAATGCAATCTCCCGGATGTTGAACCGCTCTCCCAACCGCTCGATGAACTTTTCGATGTAGCCGTAGTGGACTACATTTCCCTCCGTGGTCTGGAGGTACCCCTGCCGCTCCCAGACATCGTAAGGCACATGGTCGCGGCGGACGCGCAGGTCGATGTTGTCCTCCGGTATCCAGAAGTAAGGCAGCACAGTGTATTTGTCCTCCTCGTCCAGCGGCGGGAAGACCAACACGAAGGCGGTGATATCCGTGGTGCTGGACAGATCCAGACCTCCGTAGCAGACCCGGCCTTCCAGATCGTCCTCTGAGGCAGCAAAGGCGCAGCGATCCCATTTCTCCATGGGCATCCAGCGCACCGCTTGTTTGACCCACTGGTTCAGCCGGAGCTGGCGGAAGCTGTTTTCCTCGGCGGGATTTTGCTTGGCGGACTCACAGGCCGCTTTGACCTTGTCGATGCCCACCGTGATGCCGAGGGAGGGGTTGGCCTTTTTCCACACCTTGGGGTCTGTCCAGTCATCCCCCTCATCGGCTCCGTAGATAACCGGGTAGAAAGTGGGGTCGATTTTCCGGCCTTCCAGGATGTCCTTGGCCTTTTGGTGTGTCTCGTAGCAGATCGAGCGGGTATCCGTCCCTGCCGTGGTGATCAGGAAGTAGAGGGGCTGCATCCGGGCGTCCCCGGAACCCTTTGTCATGACGTCAAAGAGCTTTCGGTTTGGCTGGGTGTGCAGCTCATCAAAAACCACGCCGTGGATGTTGAAGCCGTGCTTGGAGTAGGCCTCCGCCGAGAGCACTTGGTAGAAGCTGTTGGTAGGATGGTAGACGATGCGCTTCTGGGACGCGAGGATCTTGACCCGCTTGGAGAGCGCCGGACACATCTTCACCATATCCGCCGCCACCTCAAAAACGATGGATGCCTGCTGGCGGTCTGCAGCGCAGCCATACACCTCGGCGCGTTCCTCGCCGTCCCCGCAGGTGAGCAGAAGCGCCACCGCAGCGGCCAGCTCTGACTTGCCCATTTTCTTGGGGATCTCGATGTAGGCGGTGTTGAACTGTCGGTAGCCGTTCTCTTTGACCACGCCAAACAGGTCGCGGATGATGCGCTCCTGCCAGTCGATCAGCTCGAAGGGTTTTCCCGCCCAGGTGCCTTTGGTGTGGCAGAGACATTGGATGAAGCTGACGGCATAGTCCGCCAGGGCTTTGTCGTAGTGTGACCCCTTGGCCATGAAGGGCGTTGGGGTGTATTTCTTGAGCTTTCTGATGTCCGTCACCTCCGTAAAATGAGCATAAAAAAACAGCCCTGCGCGGCTGTAACGAGGAACAGAGCCTTCCGGCTCTATCCCTGTAGGGTGTTATGTTGTGGTTGCTTTAGTTCGCTTTGCTCATCGCCCAGGCCATGGCGTGCCCGTTGTCGATGAAGGTCTCATCCGAAACGCTGACCAGCTTGATTTCGCCTTCGCAGGTGTGATCCTCGGTGGTGAACCGGTACACAGCGCCGTAGTAGCTGCGCCCGTTGGGATCGTAGAAGTACCCGGCGGCGATGATGCGGTCTCCAAAGGTAAGGATGGTACCCAGGTTGTTCATCAGCTTCATTTCCAGGTTTTCCGGGGTGGTGGTTTCGGGTAGGCGGTAGGTTGCGGCCTTCTGGGCGGTGGTTTTCTTCATGTTCGTGTCCTCCAATTCGCTGGTGTTTTCCCTTTCGGTGTACACATATTCGCTCTAAAGGCGGATAATAGCAAGCGATTTCTCAAAATATACTACACAAACCTTTCCGGGTGAAACTGTGCAGCTTACGGGAAATCATCCCTTGAGGACATCGACCAGCCAGCCCGCTGTGGGGTGGGCTTCGCCGGTCAGCTTGTTGACCACCTGGTCTTCGGTGTCGATGTAGTGGAGGGCCTTGCCGACCTTGACGAAAATGCAATCCTCATAGCAGGGAAGGTTGCTGCGGTAGACGCGGGCCACCCGGCTTTCGCCGTTGTAAGACTTGCCATCCCAGCCGTTGAAGGTGAACTCGATGCGCTCCTTGGTGTGGGTGAACAGTTCCTCGAAGGTGCGGCGGCTGATTGCAATGCGGTCAATCAGTTCAAAGTTCTCTCGAATCTGCCATGCTTTCATCATTTTGAATTCCTCCTGAAAAGTGGTGTTTTCCCTTTCGGTGTGTACATATTCGCTCTAAAAGCGAATAATAGCAAGTCAATTCGGAGGAATATACTACACAAACATGGCGGTCAGATATTGTGTGTTTTACAGCTTCATTCCGACCTCAGACAGCGGTGGATGGTCTGGATAATGGAGTCCTGTTCAGCCGGGGCCACGCCGATGCTGTCCAGAGCTTCCCGTGTGCCGCAGTCCGGGCAGATAAGGGTCTCGTTGTCCAGCCGGGAAAGCGCCGGCGGCTCATGGTAGGCCTTTCCGCAGCGGGGGCAGGCCGACAGGCGGGTGACGTTATCTTCTTTCATTGGGCTTCATCCTTTCTCGGCTGTAGCGGTGGGCTTCCAGGAGCTTGTCAATAGGAAACCCGAAGAATCGGTACCCCTGGCCGCAGGTGCTCAGATAACTGCTGGTTGGGATGCCATAGGGCCGCTCCTCGCGCATGATATACACGAAGGCTCTCCGGCGCCGGAGCTTGCCGGTGCGGATGCCCTTGACGTCCAGCACCAGCTCTTTCTTGTAGTAGAAGCTGGGGAAACCCTCATAGCGGTCCAATGCCCGTTCATCCTCAGCGGAGACCTCCCAGACTGCAACGGGAACCGTGTATCCCGTTTCCGGCTCGATTGTAAGGTAGGAGCCGGTTTTGCTCCCTTTGAACATCAGCCGGTAGTCCTTCAGTTCCGAAGTGCCAATGATCCGCGCCCCGGGGCAGCGCCAGCGCATCTGCTGGACATTGAGATTGCTTCCGTAGGCAACGTAGTAGCGTTTCATTTTCTTGACCTTCCTTTCCGGGGCGCATACCCCTTCTACCACCGAAAGCCCGCGTCAGCGGGTTCGGGGGCCTCTGGGCGGCGTCCTTCAAGCGGCGGCTCTGCCGTTGCGGAAGGCCGCGTCACCGGAAAGGCGGCGGGTCAGGATGTCCCGTGCGGTTTCAAACTCCTCGCCGATGAAGCCCAGGCGGAGGAGCCAGGTGCGCATGGCGTATTTGGGGTTCTCGTTCTGCTGGGGCTTGGGGCTGGCGGTGCGCACCATCTTGGCCATCTGGCTGAGGGCCAGGCAAAGCTGGATGTAGCTCTTCAGCTGGCCGGCGTGAAGGCCGTTGCGCTTGCCGTCCGCAGCCTCGTCAAATTGGAAAAGCCGGAACTCGACCGTGCCCTTGGTGAAGGTGGCGTGGAGGTTGAGCATATGGTAGCGGCTGTCATTGTAATGGTGGCTTCTGCCGTAGTTGGCGCCCTGGCTCCCATACCAAATGTCGGCAAGGTCGGCCATGGTGGTGGGCTTCCTGCGGTTGATCTGTTCCAGGAAGCGGGGATCAACCGTGCGGCAGTACCGGCTCATGCGGTAATGGTCGAGGTTGAGGGCTTCGGCCAGCAGGCTCTCATGGCTGGCCATGATGTTGGCCAGGTTGCGCAGGGTCTGCGGAGTGTGACCCTTGGCGCCGATGTGGATGTGAACTCCGCAACCCCTGGTGGAGTCGCTCTTGGCACCCGCCTTGCGGAGCCGCCGAATCAGCTCCTGCAGGGTTTCCATGTCGGCGTAGGTCAGAATTGGGGTAACCAGCTCGCATTTTTCGCTGTCCGGGCCGGAAATGGAAACGTCCTTCTGGAATTTCCATTCGCGTCCCTGGCTGTCCCATGCGCTCCAGGTGCTGTACCCGTTGCGGTGGGCGGTGTTCTCATAGCGCCCGGTGCCAAAGAACTCGGCGGCGACCTTTGCCGCCCGGCTGCGGTCGATGTTGTTCATCTCGACCTCGACCCCAATGGTCTGCTTCTTCATTTCCTCGATTTGGATTCTCGTTTTCTCGTTCATGGTTCTGCCTCCTGATTGGTATTGTTTTCCCTTTCGGTAGTGTCATATTACCTCTGAAGGCACACTATATCCAGGATTATCTGAGCCATAAACTACACGATCTTGTGGTCGGAAAACTGTGTATCTTACTGCGCCTTATTCCCCAATCTTGCGGCAGATATCTTCGCCAAAGGCCACGTTCAGGCCGCTGCCGTTGTCCCATGCCACAAGGATACTCCCCACATCGTCCACACCCAGCACCGTGCCCTTTGTGCCAACGGGCGGAGCCTGGGGATCGTCCATGCGGACGAGTTCCACCCGTGCGCCCTTGGGATAGCGGGAACGGAGGAGCGCCAGTGTTTCTTTACTCGGGAGCCGCATCGTCCGCCACCTCCTTCTGGGGTACCGCTTTGAAAGCGGAGCTGCCGGTCAGGTTCCGCAGGAGGATCTTGCGCTCCTGCTTGTACTCCGGGCCAATGAAGCCCAATCGGAGGAGGAAGCAGCGGAAGGCGTACTTGTCGTTCCCGGTGTCCCGTTCCTTGGCAGTGATACGCTTTTGGTTCCGGGCCATCTCGCACAGGGCGCAGATGAAGTGGTCGTAGGCCTTGACCTCCTCCGGCGTGGGCGTTCCGGCAAACCAGGGGAAGGAGACCTTCGTCTCGCCGACTTCGATGGGCAGTTCCTCCACCCCCAGGGCTTTGCGGATCAGGCTGCCCTTCGCAGCCGTGATGTCCTTGAGGTTTTGCAGCGCCGTTTCGGAGAACAGGTTGGCGGGCATGGAGATACAAAGCCCGTCCACCTCGGTGGGAGAAGGTTCCTCATTTTCGGATGCCTCGACCTCTTGCGGTTCGGCGGTGAGGCCCTGGCTGTCCAGCGTTTCGATGAGGTTCTCGATCTCCTCACTGTCGGCACGGTCGTCAAAGGTGACGCCGCCGTTGCGGTCGATGGTGAAGTAGTCCACCTGGTAGGCGAAGCTGGGCGCGCCCAGGTATTTGGCAGGGGCGCCGGTGATCTCGCTGATGGCGGTCACCAGCCGCTTGCGGTCGGCGCCGGTCAGGTTGTATCGCAGGGTCATTTCTCGTTCCTCCTTGATTTTTGGTAGTCACATATTCGCTCTGCGGCCCCCAAATATCAAGTCAAATAGAGACCTGGGATTGTAGAATTATGCGGGAGATAATTGTGTACTGAACACAATGCCGGAGAGGACGAACCAGACGCAGGGCAGCGCCACGCCATTGCCCCACATCTTGTATTCCGCCGCATCGGAGTACGGTGCTTTCAGCCACTTGACGATCTGCCGCTCCGTCTTGGGCTTCACGGAGGGATTCACGGCTCTGCGGTGTGTCTCCCAGACCTCCGTCCAGAACGCGACGTCCTCCCTGGTCGGCTCCGGGGTTTCCAGGCCGGCACACCACCAGTCCGGGAAGCCCTGCAGCCGGGCGCACTCAGTGGGAGTCAGCCGCCGCACGGTGTAGCCGCTGTTCACAGCGGTGGGGTCTTTGTAGTCCCGTGCCATGAGTGTAGGAGAAGTTTCTTTTTCGACCTGGGCATAGCTTCCGGTGGTCATAGCGTAAACCACGGCAATCCCGCCTTGATTGCATCCGGGGTTCCCACCTCCGGTGTCCAAGGTGCGGGATGTCCGGGCTTTGTAGATGCCGGCGTGGGGATTGCTGGAGAGCATGGCCTTGGACTGGTCGGAGGAGATGCCGAAGGCCACAGGCTCGAAGAAGGTCTGGTCATTGTTGCAGCCCAGCGTAGCGGATTTGTTTTCCTGGATGAGCGGTCCTTTTCCGCCGCCCTCGCAGCCGGAGCGGATCTTCATCACCAGCGGCACATTCATCCCGCCCGTCCCCATGCGGGAGGTCAGCGTTTGGATGGTACCGTCATCGGCGATTTTGATGCGGCTGTCGATGGGGTGGCTCTCCAGCGCAATAGCGGCGGGAACCACGCCGGCCCGAAGCGTAGGGGCGCGCTCCGGCTCAAAACCGATACCCCGGCTGTCCGTCGAGTGTTCGGTGCAGAAGCCGGCGGTATCCAGCACACAGGGCGGATGCCCATGGTGTTCCGCCCGGAGCGTGGCGGCGACTTCGCTGGACACGTCCATGCAGCTCCCGCCCTGGTCGTTCAGGCAGAGGCCTGCCGCTCCAGAGCCAGCCGCAGGATCTCTGGCAGCTCTTTGCCACGCACAGAAGCCCTCCGCAGAATACCCTGACAGGCCTTCGGACTCAAATAGTACTTGTCCGGCACCCCAGCCTGCAAAATCTGCGACAAGGAAGATGCGGCGTCTTCGCTGGGGGACTCCCCAGTGTTGCGCGTCAAGAGTGCGGTACGCAACGCTCCACTGCTCTCCCATGTACAGGTCGGCGTAGGGCCAGAGGTTTTTCTCAGGCATAGGCACCTGGGCGCCCGGCTCCTTGATCCCGATGACCGCTTCGAGGACGGCCTTGAAGTCCTCTCCGTGGTTGGAGCTGAACGCGCCGGGGACGTTCTCCCATACGATGTATCTTGGATATTTGCCATGGGTGGCATCCCTCATTTCCTGAATAATGCGGATGGCCTGGTAAAAGAGGACGGATTGCTTCCCGTCCAGGCCGGCCCTCCGTCCGGCGATGCTCATGTCGGTGCAGGGGGAGCCGAAGGTGATGATGTCCACCGGCTCGATCTTCCCGCCATCCATCTGGGAGATGTCGTCGTAGTGCTTCATAAACGGCAGCCGTTTGGTGGTCACCCGGATAGGAAACGGCTCGATCTCCGAAGCCCACACCGGGGTAATACCGGAAATCAAGCCGCCTAAAGGGAAACCGCCGGAACCGTCAAACAGGCTGCCGAGAGTTAGTTTATTCTGTTCCATCCGTGACCTCCTCATAGCTGTATGTCTTACCGCCCCGCAGGACGCTCACGCTATCCGCAGAGCCCACCTGCTCGATGTACCGCTTCACGATGACATCGCAGAACTTTTCATCCAGTTCGATGGTGCGGCAGACGCGGTCGGTTTGCTCACAGGTGATGAGGGTGCTGCCGGAACCGCCGAAGGGGTCCAGCACGATGGCGTTGCTCATGGAGGAATTGAGAATGGGATAGGCCAGGAGCGGGACGGGCTTCATGGTGGGGTGGTCCTTGTTCTTCTTGGGCTTGTCGAACTCCCAGATGGTGGATTCCTTCCGTCCGGTATACCACTGGTGTCTGCCTTTCTTCTTCCAGCCGAAGAGGATCGGCTCGTGTTGCCACTGATAGGGTGAGCGGCCCAGCACCAGGGACTGCTTCTTCCAGATACACGTCCCGGAAAGGTAGAAGCCGGCGTCCGAGAACGCCTTTCGGAAGTTCAGCCCCTCGGTGTCCGCGTGGAACACATAGATGGAGGCATCGTCCGCCATGGCTTCCTCTGTATTCTGAAACGCCGCCAGCAGGAAATCGTAGAAGGCGGCGTTCTCCATATTGTCGTTTTTGATCTTCCCGGCGCTGCCTTCGTAGTTGACGTTATAGGGTGGGTCGGTGATGACCAGGTTGGCCTTCAGACCGTCCATCAGCAGAGCGAAGGTTTCCGCCTTGGTGCTGTCCCCGCAGACCAGCCGGTGCCGCCCCAGCGTCCAGACATCCCCGGTCTTGGTGATGGCGGGGTTCTCCAGCTCGGCGTCTACATCGAAGTCATCCTCTTTGACCCCGTCCTTCAGACTGTCCTTAAAAAGGTCATCGATTTCGGCGGGGTCGAAGCCGGTGAGGGACACATCGAAGTCGGCGCCCTGCAGGTCGGAGATGAGGAGCATCAGCTTGTCCTTGTCCCAATCGCCGGAGATTTTGTTGAGGGCAATGTTGAGGGCTTTTTCCCGTTCCTCATCCAGATCCACCACCACGCACTCCACTTCGGTGACGCCCATATCCATGAGCACCTTCAGCCGCTGGTGACCGCCCACCAGCCGTCCGGTGGTCTTGTTCCAGATTACCGGCTCCACATAGCCGAACTGCTCCATGGAGCGTTTCAGCTTGTCGTACTCCGGGTCGCCGGGCTTTAAGTCCTTGCGGGGATTGTAGTCGGCGGGAATGAGGTCGGCGGTGCGCTTGCGCTCAATCAGCATACTTTTCCACCGCCTTCCGCAGCTCATCTGTCTTGTCGAGGTTTTCCCAGCTGTACTTGTATCCGTTGAAGTGGCCGTAGGCGGAGGTGTCGGCGTACAGGGGCGTGCGAAGGTGCAGTACGGAGATGATAGCGGCGGGACGCAGGTCGAACACGTCCAGTACCGCCAGCCGGATGACATCCTCGTCCACCTTGGCGGTGCCAAAGGTGTCAACTTCCACAGCGGTGGGTTCCGCTTTGCCGATAGCATAGGAGATGGAAACCTGGCATTCCTCCGCCAGCCATGCGCCCACCACATTCCGGGCAATGGCCCTGGCCATGTAAGCGGCGGAGCGGTCCACCTTGGTGGGGTCCTTCCCGGAGAAGGCACCGCCGCCATGAGCGGCAAGACCGCCATAGGTGTCCACCATCAGCTTCCTGCCGGTCAGCCCGGTATCGGCGGCGGGGCCTCCCTCCACGAACCTGCCGGAAGGGTTGATGAGAATCTCCACATCCTTGGGAAAACCGAAACGGTCCAGAATGGGATACAGCACCTCGGAGATAATCTCCCGCCGAAGCTCCTCCAGATTTTTGCCTTCATCGTGCTGGACGGACACCACAATGTTCTTCACACCCACAGGCTTCCCGTCCTCATACACCACAGTCACCTGGGCTTTGCCATCGGGACCGATGCCCCGGATGGTTCCATCCCGCATCGCTTCGTCCAGGTCTTTGCAGATGTCGTTTGCGAAAACCACAGGGACGGGCAACCGTGCCCAGGTCTCCCTGGTGGCGTAGCCGTACACGGTGCCCTGGTCGCCGGCGCCGGTGGTGGCGAATACATCCTCGCTGCCGTCATCCCGCACTTCCAGCGCGGAATCTACGCCGCCGGCGATGTCGGGACTCTGCCGGTGGACATAGACGAACACAATAAACTTCATAGGGTTGTAGCCCACCTTGCGGAGGACTTCCCGAACCACCGAGCGGATGTTGATTTTTGCCGAACAGGTAATCTCGCCGCAGACAAAGATTTTCCCCTTGGTGGCCATAACCTCGCAGGCGCAGCGGGAATAGCGGTCGTGCCGCAGGCACTCGTCCAGAATGCTGTCGGCGATCAGGTCGCACAGCTTATCCGGGTGACCGCGCCGGACGCTTTCAGCCGTTTTATATTTGGTCATACTCATTTTCCTTTCCGAGCGGACAGCAGCCGCTCCATCACATCATCCTGGGGCGTGGCCCCGCCGTACTCGCTGGAACAGTTCTCCTTGACGATCTGGTAGATCTCCATCCACAGGCGGTTGGTCTGGGACATGAAGTTCTGGCTCATCGCCACATAGGGACTTTGGATCGCGTTCCCCGTGGTGGGGTGCTTGGCGAGAAAGCCGTATTCGGTAATGGCTTCTTCGCACTGTATCCAGCGGGCCACGCTCATGGCGTATCGCTCCAAAAGCTGCGGGGAAACCAGCGCAGCGCATCCCCGCTCCTCCAGCCAGGTCCAGGTCTTCTCGTAGACCTCGGCGGCGACCAGCGTCTTGCCATCCTTCTGGGTGGCGGACAGCATGGCTGATGGTTTCGGCATGGGCTGACCTTCTAAATCGGCTGTGTCCTGAAAGTCGATGACAGTCAGCTTCCTTCTGCCGGGATTGCCCTCGGCGATTTTATCGGCGAGGGGCTTTCTCTTTGCGCCGGCACCAGCACGGGCGCCGCCGCGGTTGGTACCGTCTTTGGCCACAGATTTCCTCCTTTCTCAATCCGGGGGTATATACCCCCTTTGAAACCGCGATTTTGTGCGCGAGACCCCCGGCCCGTTGCACGGCCCACAGACTGTAGAGATTTTCATCCCCCTACCGGGTCAATGCTTGTGCCAGCGGTCACCGCGCTGGGCGTGGATTCTGGCGTGGCAGGACTTGCACAGGGCAACGAGATTGTCCCGCGCGTGTGTCCCACCTTCAGCCAGCGGCTTCTTGTGGTGGACCTCCTCAGCGGGGGTCAGCCTGCCTTCCTGCTGGCACAGCTCGCACAGCGGGTGCTCCTGGATGTACCGGTCGCGGATGCGCTTCCAGGCGCGGCCATACCTGCGGCGTACAGCCGGGTCACGGTCGTACTTCTCGTAGCGTTTGGCTTCCGCTTTGGCGTGCTCCTCGCAGAACCTGCCGTCCGTCAACTTGGGGCATCCAGGGTACGAACAGGGGCGCTTGGGTTTTGTTGGCACCATTCCACCTCCCTTCGGGTATAAGAAAAGCCCCACGGGATGGCTCCCATGAGGCTGTCCTTGTTACCTTGGCAATTTTAATGATACACTACGGAGCTACTCTCATTCAATACATCGAACTCTCATGTTTCCTGGGGGACGGGAAATTCCCGTAGCGCCCAGTCATGCAGACGGTAAATATGCTGGATGGAGTAGCCCATATCCACGGCGATCTTCTCCCACGGCATGAAGCACAGGTACCGCTTCTCCAACAGGAGCTGGTACTCGGTGTTTGGGATGGATTTGACCCGGCGGGTGATCTCCCGCTTCAGATCCACCAGCTCATCGATGTCGTGGTTGATTTCGTTCTGCAGGTCGATAATCTTGACCACCGCTTCAGCCATGCGGGACTCAGACCGGCTGGGATTGCGGGGCATCCCCGTCAGGGTGGCGGTGGCGTGGGTGGCTAAATCGTTCAGCGCCGAAACCTGCTGAATCTTGGCGTTAATCCGGGCATCCAGCAGCCGGGCTTGGGATAAGTATTCTTTTGCAGTCATGTTACACCTCCAAATTGGCCTTGACCGCGTCAATGAGAGCGGATTGTGTTTTGTCTTTTCTGCGAAGGGCGGACATGATCCGCTCATCGATGGTGTCCTTGGTGATGATGTGGTGGATGACCACGGTTTGAGCTTCCTGCCCCTGCCGCCAGAGTCGGGCGTTGGTCTGCTGGTACAGTTCCAGCGACCAGGTCAGCCCGAACCAGATGAGGGTGGAACCCCCGGCCTGCAGGTTCAAACCGTGGCCGGCGGAGGCCGGGTGGATGACCGCCACAGGAATTTTCCCCTGGTTCCAGTCGGCGATGTCCTGGGCGGTCTTGATTTCCCGGACGGTAAACCGGGCGCGGATGCGCTCCAGATCGTGCTTGAACCAGTAGGCCACCAGGACGGGTTTGCCGTTGGCGGCTTCGATGAGGTCCTCCAGAGCGTCCAGCTTCCGGTCGTGGAGCGGGAGGATCTTTTTGTCCTCCCCATACACCGCGCCGTTGGCCATCTGGGAGAGCTTGTTCGCCAGAGCCGCCGCGTTCCCGGCGTCCACCTCTTCACCGCCCAGGGAGAGCACCAGCTCCGAGCGCATGGTGTCGTAGGCTTGCCGCTCCTTTTCGGAGAGGGTGACCTTGACCTCGTTCATCACGCATTCCGGCATATCCAGATAGTCGCCAGCCCGCATGGAGATGGTGATGTCGGAGATTTTTTCATAGATGGCGTCCTCGGCTCCGGGGAGGGGCTTGTAGGAGAACACCACCTGGGCGTTTCGCTTATCCGGCTGAAAGAAGGCGGTGCGGTAATGGGTGATAAACCGCCCCAGGCGCTTGCCCATATCCAGAACACGAAATTCCGCCCACAGGTCCATCAGCCCATTGGAGGAGGGCGTGCCGGTCAGCCCAACGATGCGTTTGACGCGGGGCCGCACCTTCAGAAGCGCGCGAAACCGCTTGGCTTGGTAGCTTTTGAAGGAGGACAGCTCATCGATGACCACCATGTCGTAGTCAAAGGGCAATCCGCTGCTTTCCACCAGCCATCCAACATTCTCCCGGTTGATGATGTACACGCTTGCCCTCTGCAGGAGCGCCGCTTTGCGTTGGGCTTCGTTTCCCACCGCTACCGAGTAGGTAAGGCCGCGCAGGTGATCCCACTTCTCGATCTCGCTGGGCCAGGTGTCCAGCGCCACCCGGAGCGGAGCGATGACCAGCACCTTGCGTACCAGGAAGCTGTCCAGGCACAGGTCAAAGATGGCGGTCAGGGTGATGACGCTTTTGCCAAGACCCATGTCGAGGAACACCGCCGAAATGGGATGCTCCAGGATGAAGTTCGTGGCGTAGGTCTGGTATTTATGAGGACTGTATTTCATCCAGTATCCCTCCAATCTGCTCTGGGCTGTCGATGCGGTACACCGGAAAGCCCAGAGTTTCCAACTGCCGCTTCCGCCTTACCTGTAAAGGCCGGAGCGCCTTGCCGGGCGCTTTCAGCTCAATGAAGGCGATTTTCCCTTGGGGGAGGAGCACCAGGCGGTCTGGCACTCCATCTAACCCAGGGCTTACAAACTTGGGCGCGAGACCGCCCATGATACGGACGGCTTTCACCAGTTTCGCTTCAATGGTTTTCTCACGCATATTGACCTCCTGTGTTCCAGGAACCGAAAAATCCCTTTACGCGCGTATATGCGTGTTTCGCGTGCTGATGACCTCTATTTCTTACATCTTTCGATATATAAGAAATGTTAGGAACACAGGAACAAGGATGCCGGTTTTCCTCGCCGCTTATGGGGCTTCCGCCGTTCCCATGGGGTGTTCCGGCGAGGGTTCCAGAGTGCGGAGCTGTCCCTTGGGACTTGTTCCCGGATTTTGTGCCTGCTTGTCTTTTCACTTGGAACGCTCCTTCGGAACAAAAACGTACTGCGGCCCGTAGAGGGGAATCCTGACCTTGTTATCCGCCCGCTTCCAGCCCAGCCGAGCGAGGATGCCCGTCAGTTCGTTGCTGTCGGTGCGGCGCAGGTTGGCCCGTTCCTTGCCGAAGCACTCGCACCAGATCTCCATGTTGGACACGCTGGTGCGCCGGACCGTGCCCTTTTCCTGAAGGCTGCCGAAATCGGAGCCGGTGAGGAAATTGCGGCGTTCAAAGAGGTCCATCTCCGCCCAGCGTTCCGGCAGCAGGGTGTCCAGATACTCCCGCACCAGTCCCTCGCGCTCATCAGACTCCATGGCTTCCCGCTGCTCGTCCTTGGCCAGCGCGTCCATTTCGGCGGACAGGTAGAGCTTCTCTCCCTGGCGGACATACACCAGGGCTTCTGCCCAGATCTGGAGAATCTCCTCATGGGTCAGGTTCCAGGATTGCTTCTTCCCATTGCCGGGGGTCTTGACCGGCCAGAAGCGGCGGTTGCCGGTGGTGTCCCGCAGATAGCCGGACTCGGCGTTGGTGGTGCCGAAGAACACGCACTGACGCAGATGGGGCGTGGCCCGTTTGCCAAAGGCCGCGCGGTAGATGTCGTTCTGTCGGGAGAGGAAGGAGCGCAGCGTTTCCACCTCCGCCTTCTTCAGCCCGGCCAGTTCGCCGATCTCCAAGATCCAGTACCCTTGGAGCTTCTCGGCGGCGGTCTTGTCCTTGGTGTCACCCAGGTTCAGGCTGTCCGAAAACCACTCTCCGGCCAGCTTGGCGATGAGGGTGCTTTTCCCCACGCCCTGGGGACCGTTGAGCACCAGCATGGAGTCGAACTTACAGCCCGGACGCAGTACCCGGCTGATGGCGGCGCAGAGAGTCTTCCTGGTCACCGCCCGGACATAGGCGGTGTCGCTGGCGCCCAGGTAGTCCACCAGCAGCGTGTCCACGCGGGGGACTTTATCCCATTCCGGCAGGCTTTCGATGAACTCCCGGATGGGATGATAGGCCCGGTCATCCGCCACCTTCGTCACGGCGATATCGTAGTTTCGGGCGGAGAAAGTGCCGTAATGGGCATCTACATAGCTGATGAGCTGGGCGTCATCGGCATCTCGCCAGAACTTGGAGGGGTGATTCCAGGGCACCTCCCCCTTGATCTCCATCCCGTCCAGGAGCTGGTTGAACACCACACCCTTGAGGTTGGGGTCGTTTTCCAGAATGAGGGTCAGATTGCGCAGGGTGTTCTTCACGTGGCCGGACTTGTCCAGCTCCAAGCCGTTCTGCCAGTCCTCATCAGAAAACTCGGCGGCGGCCTGGGCGATGCGCTCCCCGGCAAAGATCGCCTTGACCTTATCGTCTCCCAGGGCAAGGTCGCTCATGGCCTTGAAGGATAGCAGCTTGCCCGGCGGGGTATCCAGCCCCACATTCTCGTCCAGCTCCCGGAATTTATGAAGCCGCACCAGGTCGAAGGCGTTTAACAGCTTGCCGCAGACCGGGTCGGTGGCGTGGTGACTGTAGGCGAATTTCCCATCGTACACCACTACGCCAGCGGCGGAGTCGGCGGGGATATAGTCGTACCGCCCGTTCATGGAGGACGGTTCGTAGACATCGGAGAGGAAGGTTTCGATAGCTTCCTCAATGGTATATGCGCGGCAAAAGGCACCCACAATGCCGGGCTTTTCCAGAGGATCGGCCTGCTGGGTGATACTCCGGCGCACCGCTTCGGACTGCCGGGAGGAAACCGGCCAGGTGGAAGCGTCATGCCAATCTGCGTATTTGGCGAGATAGGCGTCCGGGTCCAGCAGAGGGCCATCCTTGGTCTTGTAGAAGAATTCGCCGTTTGCGGAGGTGGAAGGCCAGTACATCAGGCGGCAGGCTTCATAGGTGGTGTCATCGAACAGGTCGATGCCGATCTCCTTTGCCACCATCCGGGCCACCGCCGGGTACTCCTCCTCCGTGATGTCGCGGGCCAGAGGGATGATCATACGCAGCCGGGGATGCTCCGGCGTGTGTTTATGGGTGGAGTAGACGCAGCACCGGAACTCGTAGAGCAGGTCAATTTCGTCCCAGATTCCCGGCTCACCGTAGTCCATGTCCAGGGTGAGCATGGAACGGCAGAGCACCATGCCGTTTTTGCGCCGGCCTTCCCGGAGCTGACCGCCCACAAAGCCGCCCACATCCTTGATGTTGTCCTGGGCGCCCTTCTTCAGCTTGCGGTATTCCTCCACGGTTTCCGTGGTACGGATAGTGGAGCTGACTCTTTGGCACAGATTCTCCCAGGAGATCTCCCGGTTCTTCCACTTCTTATCCATGCGGCTGTTGCCTACAGCGATTTTCATACGGACACCTCCTGGCAGTTCTCGGTAAAGTAGCGGATGGTCTGGCCTTTGCGTTTGGCCTTCTCGATCTCGATGCTCATACCCTTGGAGATGGTTTCTCCGAATACCCAGAGCTGGGCGCATTTGGTGAGCAGGACAATGTCCATGAAGAGGGCCAGATCCCGCTCTCTGGGGTTGGCATCGTTCATAAACCGGGGAAAGTACAGATGGGGCGCGATGGGGATATACCCGGTATCCACCGCGAAGCGGCAGTAGCGCGCCGCCTTTTCCTGGTTGCCCTCCACATCCCCGGAGAACGGAGAGCAGATGTAAACCACCGGACGGAAGGAGTGGAGCTTGCGCGCCTCGCTCTCGATCCTGGTCAGGGCTTCGTAGGGTGTGGGGTCATAGTAGCCCTCACAGTTGTATTTGTTGATTCCCATAAGGGTCACCTCAGTCTTTCTGATAGAAGTCGCAGACATAACCGTCCGCGCGGAGCAGCAGCCCTCCAGCCCAGGCTGGGGTCTGGCCCATGATAGCGCAGATGTCCTCCAGGGAGGAATCCGCCGGCGCTTCGATCACCGCTTCGTCATGGACGTGCATCACGATTTGGTACCCTGCGGCTTCCAACCGGCGCATGGCTTCCACCAGGATGTCGCGGGCGGTGGCCTGGACGATGTTCTCCACAAATTTGGGGCCGTAACTTTCCAGCCGCAGCCACTTCTTCTGTTCTCCGACACCTTCATAGGTGACGGATTCGCTGCCGTATCGATTGACGCCCATCTTGGGTTTCACATACACCAGTCTTCTGCCGGAGGGAAGCACGATGAACATCATGCCGCTCTGGTAGAGGAAGCGGATGCCGTGTGTCTCGGCGGGGACTCTGTCCCGGACGCAGGTGGTGGCGGCGCGGTCCACGTCCCACCAGAACTTCACGATGCGGGGATTGGACTGCCGCCAGGCGTCCACCAAGGGTTTCAGCTCCTCCTCAGTCAGGCCGTAGTTCAGCGCGCCCATGGCTTTCAGCGCCCCCACCGACCCGCCATACCCCAGAGCCAGCTCCGCAATTTTGCCTTTCTGCCGGAGGTGGCCGTTGACGCCGTGCTTGACCACGGGGACGTGGAACATCTGGCTGGCGGAAGCGCAGTAGATATCCCCGCCCTGGGCGAACACCTCCTGCCGCCACTCTTCCCCGGCAATCCAGGCGATGACCCGCGCTTCGATGGCCGAAAAGTCCGCCACGAAGAAGCGGCATCCCGGTTTCGGAATAAAGGCGGTGCGGATCAGCTCGGAGAGCACCAGCGGGACGGAGTCGTAGAGCAGCTCCACGGCGTCAAAGCGCCCGTCCCGCACCAGCGTCCTAGCCTGTTTCAGGTCGGGCAGATGATTCTGCGGGAGGTTTTGCACCTGAATGAGCCGCCCGGCAAATCTGCCGGTTCGATTGGCTCCGTAAAACTGGATCAGGCCGCGGGCGCGGTCATCCGGGCAGACCGCCAACTCCATGGCGGTGTATTTCTTGACGCTGCTCTTGGCCAGCTCCTGCCGCAGGGACAGAGCAAGTTCCACCTCGCCCTCCGCATGGGACAGCAGCTCCAGAACGGACGCTTTGGAGAGGGATTCGGCTTTCACGCCCTTTTCCTCCAGCCATGCTTTGAGCTGGGCGGGGCTGTTGGGGTTCTCCAGCCCGGTGACGGAGCGGGCCTGCTCCAGATGGGTGCGCTTGAACCGCTCGTCACAGCGGATGGCCTGGGACACCAGGGTGCGGTCCAGCAGGATACCCCGGTCGTTGATGCGCTGGTCGAGATGGTAGTTGTCCCACTCTTCCGGCAAAACCGGAAAGCGGGACAGCTTCTGCTGAATGGACATCTCCGTCTCCACATCCCGAAGGTTATAGGCTTTGAAGGAAATCCACTTCTCCGGGGCGTCTGTAGGAAGCCGGCGGAAGGTGGAGCCATCCCTGGCCTTAGCCGGCGTGCAGAAGTAGCGCACCAGGTCTTTGCCTTCCTTGAGCTTCTGCTTCTCCAGCCCCAGCACGGCGCCCACCCCTTCCAGAGAGAGTGGCAGGCCCAGGGTAGCCGACCACACCATGGTGCAGTACCAGGAGTCAGGGTCCAGATATCGTCCAACTGGGTACCCCAGGTACCGGGAAAGACACACCCGCTCGAACTGGGCGTTGAAGGCCCACTTGGACACAGCCGGGTCGGTCAGCGCCGCCAGTACATCGGCAGGGATGCGCTCACCGGCGGCGAGATCCACCACCTGGACGGGACCGCTGTCCACCGAATAGCCGAACAGCAGCATTTCAAACTCCGGTGCCTGGCAGTAGCGGTACACGCCGCACTTGGCCAGCGGCTCCGGGGAATAGGTTTCAATGTCGATGGATAAGGTTTTCATAAGGTCTCCTTTCCTGCGGCATAAGGGCGGCAGAGGTTGCCCTCCGCCACCCTTGCCGGATGGTTGTTAGGAAAGGAAGTCATCGTCCACATCGGTGGCGAAGTCATCCGCGGCGGAAGAACGACCGCCCAGAGGTTCACCGTCCCGCACCTTCTGGATATTGCCCAGACCGCAGGCGATGCCGCGATTGCCGTTGGAGTTGAAGGCGTAGAAGTTGACGGACACACGGGCGTAGCAGCCGGAGTAGACCTCGGCGCGGTCCAGGATGGGCTGCACGGAGCGGTCCACGATCTGGGGCGCGGTGGTGCTGTTGGCGTTGACAAAGTAGGCGCCCTTGTAGGCTTCATCGTCCCGCTCCAAATCACCGTCCCGCAGGGGGAGCTTCAGCGCGGCCTTGTTGGGAATCTTACCGCCGAACTTGGCGACTCCGTCCTTGATGGCGGCGTCCACAGCGGCGTTGATGGCATCGATGGTCTTGGTGTCGGTCTTCGGGATGATGAGGGAAACGCTGTACTTGGGGTTGCTTCCGTTGATGGAGGCCGGCTCCCAGACGTTGGCGTAGGACAGGCGGACAACTCCGGTGACCACTTTGGTCGGGTTCTTGTGATTGGCAGACATATCGTTATACCTCCGTAATCTCAGCAAATTCTTGGGTGGCATCCATCGTGGTGATGGCCGGGCGCTTGTCGGATACCGGAACAAGGGTCGGCCTGCCCTTGGGCTTCTCAACCAGGCCACCGAGCACCTCGGCAAAGGTCTTTTTGCCCATGAGCTTCTCCATCTCGGTGATTGGGATGAGGGATTTTTTGAAGATGTCGTGGTACCCAGCGGCGTTGGCGGCGCGGATCACGGCGTCCTCGTCTGTGTACTTGCGGTTCGTGCGGCTCTCCACCAGCTTGAAGCCGTGCCACACCTTGCCATGGTGAATGGCGGCGTCCTGTGCATAGGCTTCGATCTCGCCGGCCCACTTGGTCAGGCCGGGCAGCCGGGAGAGTATGTCCTCGATTTCCGCATCGGTGAGAAGCGGCGGCATGGCGAACTCGTACTTGGCGAGCTGGAGCTTGGCTTCCGCTCTGGCGCGGCACTTCACCGCCGCCTTGCAGAAGGTACACCAGGGGCCGGGAACATAGTCCCCTTCACCCTGATAGGCCATTTCCGCCTTGGGCTTGAGGGTGTGTTCCGCCCAATCCATGAGCTGCTCCACGGTGATAGTCCAGGTGGACACATTCTCACGGCGGGGTTGGTAAATGCTCATGGCAACCTGGGCGATGTCGTAGAGGTGGTCGAACTGCCGGAGCGCGCCCAGGGCGTACAGCATCATCTGGGGATTTTCCTCCGCATCCACCAAGATGCCCTGCCCATACTTGAAATCGATGATATGCAGGAGCTTGTCCGCCACAATCAGGCAGTCGCCGGTGCCGAACCCGTCCGGCACATAACAGGAGAAGTCCAGCCGCTGTTCGATGAGGACGAGGGGATCGGCGCAGAGCGTCTTGGCTTCCTCCAGCTGCTCCAGCACGAACTCCACATACCCATCTGTGTGGGCGTCCATTTCATCGCAGTCATACGGGCTGACTGGTTTTCGCGAACGAATTTTCAGCGCCTTTTTGAGCTTGTGCTCGGCAAGGGCATGGGCGGCGGTTCCTTCGGCCGCGGCCTCCGTCTCCCGGTCGGCGAACTCCAGCTCCAGCCGCGCCGAGGGGTTGCAATGGAGCCAGCGATGGGCGCCGCTGGCGGAGAGAACGGCGTGTTTGGAGGGTGGCATCAGAGCACCTCCGCATCCTTCAGCAGAGCCGGGTAGTGCTTAGGATCCACCGCCGACAGCTTTGGAGCGCCGTATTTCTGCAGCAGTTCCCGCACCGCATCGGTTTTCCCATCATGGCTCTTCTCAGCCAGCACCGCCCGAACCTGCTCCAGCGTGACCGCCGGTTCCTTGGGAGGGGGCGGAGCGGTCTTCTGTACCGGCTCGGCTTCCGGTGCGTCTCCCTGGGTCATGGCGTCCGCCAATGCCTGGAGACTGTCGGCAAGGGAGCGCATATCCTCCACCACATCCAGGAGGAGCTTGATCTTATTCAACCGTTGCACCTCCCTCCGGCAGTTCGGTGATGTCCAGGGATTCCACGGTATTGCCGGGGATGAGGATCATCACGCGCTCTTTGCGGCCCAGGAGCCGGGTGAGCATCTTCTCCCGCAGGGTCACGCTGCGGCATCTGACCACTCCGCCGGTCTGCGGCTCCTTGGACACGCTGATTTTGAGTCTGTGCCTCATAGCGATCAGTCCTTTCTGGAAGGCGGATTTCTTGTGCCTTCCGACATACGGCCAGGAGAACGGGCGAATATGAGGGTCAACCCAGAAGTTTTTTCAATTTTTTCTTCACCGTCTGCAAACGGTGGGAAATGGCGGACTGCGTCACGCCCATCCGGGCGGCGTAGTCGTTGACGCTGACTCCTTCAAAATAGATAGCCCGGACCATTTCCTGCTGGCCGGGGGAGAGTTGCCGGATGGCGGCATGAAGCCGCTCCTCATCGGTGGGGCCGGCAAAGAGGGCTTCCAAACCAGGATCTTCCACGGCATAGTCCATGCCCTCGTAGACCTTGCCTTCCAGCGAGTAATGCCGGCGGGTTTCTTTGTGGTCGTTGTTATACTCCAGGCGGTCCAGATCGATGAGAATCTCGCCCCAATCATCGGGGATTTCGATAGAGATGGTTTCACCGTTGGAAAAATGGTAGCGGTACGCAAACATAGTGAATGCCCTTTCCCGACGAGAAAAGGGCACCACAAAAGGCCAAAAAACTCGCCGTTTTTTTTAACGGGAGCCTTTGGCTCATTTTCAAACATTGGTTGTCAATCGGCTTATCACGACCTCACCTCAACAACTTACAACTTTGCGAAATCCAATAAATAGGTCTTGCGGTTTTCACAGGGCATATCTAATCGTTTAAAGCGTCAACCGCCATAGTTGATAAGGTTAATTAGGTCGAAAGCAGAAACTTCCTGTGCTCATTGTCAAACGAGCACAGGAAGAGATTGTATTTTTGTATTTCTTGCGATATAATATGAATTAGTGGGGTTTGATACGGATTACCTGATGCAATAAGCTTCCGTCATCCTGAAAAACAGCTGGGATTTGGAGGGACAACCTGTGACAACAAATGAGTATCCTCGCCTATGCGGAGGCGCCTTCTTTACGTTGGTATTACAAGCCCTCCGGCAACGAATGAAGGCGAGAGAACATTATTCTGGTGATAGCGACGGCCTGTCCGATCCAGAAGTGCTTGTGGGTTTGATCAAGGTAATCAATCCTGATTACACAGATCCTGGCAAGGAGAATCTGAAAGGCACGGCAAACAACTATAAGGCTTGCAAAATATCGAACAGCACATACCTGCCTTTTGACGACGAACAGGCAATATCGGCATTTGACTTCAAAGTGAAAACGGCCTATCAATCCGTTCTGAATCGAATGATCGGATTTGTGAATAACTTCCTTGATATGAGTGAGACGGTACATAAGGACGTCAATCTGGTTCGAGCAATTGTTGATCTTATTCAGCAGGATCAGACCATTAAGGCTGGCGACGAGTTCTATATTGGGCCAAATGGTGAGAAAAAGAAAAAGGCCGCGCTTGGCGACCTCAAAGAAGTATGCCTTCCGTCATTCCTTCTTGGCGTTTGGCACTATGTAGTTGTGAACCGGAGGGATAATTCTGTAGGCAGAAAAACCTATGATGTATGGTGCCCGTCAAACGGCCGAGGCCCAAGAAAGTACACTGCACATATGGGTGAAGGCCTCCTTGATGGCCTGACAACTTACACTGTTGATACGAAGGAAACGATAACCGCAGAGGCTGTTGAAGATGACACTTCGGATGCTGCCAGTCAGGATACTCCTCCAGTGACTCAGCAGATGGTGAACAACAATCCAACGTTCTTCAACATCAACATCTCTGGAGGCAACAACAACTTCTATCAACACGTTGACAAGCTGACAATAAACAATGGAGGAAAACAAGATGAGTGACAATTTACCAGTCAATTCTTCCGGCAATCTTACGGTGCCGGGGAAAGCCGCCGAAATCACTGTATCCGGAGGCAATAACAATTTCGTTGCTCATGCTGATACCGTGGAGAATAATATCACGGTTATGCTGAACGATCCCAGATCAAGGCGTGGCGAGAACAGAGCACGAATAACCTTTAACACAGACTTCTATCATCTGTTTGTGATTCTTGGCGAGAAGTTCGAGGATAACTATTTTCTGGTCCCCAAGGATCGTGCTTTGACTGAGAGCACAAACAATGAATTGAAAACAAAATATGCGTCCCTCACACCGGAAGCTATCGAGGACTTGAAACGATATCCAGCCATCTTCGCTGACGAGAACCATTCCTACGGGAAGACGGACGATGCCCAAGATGCTTATTTCGGGTTCGTGAAAGACGTTAAGATTCAGGACAACGGGATCAAGATCTACTACACGATTATAACGGCGATTCCGCAACAGATCTTAAATGAACATTGTTTTGAACTTGGCATCGGCGGGGCCAGATCGTTTAATGAGCTGAACCGCACACATTGGGCACTGAAACAAATAAATCTCATTGAAGCATTACAGAAAGCTGGAGTTCAGATTTTTTGAATCGTAACTCTTGTAGAAAAATGGAGGTAATACGATGAGTCACGAGTATGAAGAAATGCAAGTTGAGAAGTGGGTTAATCTGGAAGATGTCGCTGAACATCTAAGCATTAGTCAAGATACAGTTCGCACATGGATAAAAGAAGGAAAACTACCTGTGTACAGGGCAGGCAAACGATATAAATTCAAAATTTCTGAAGTGGATGAGTGGGTCCGCGAAGGAAAGATTCAGGAATGATTTTCGAGGCCGAGGAAAGGATGGTGAATTGCATGCAACGTAAGGTTCCTTCGGCGATTACGAATATTACGCTCGATAGAGCAACTTTTACAGACGTCCCTATTGACGAGCTCACGTTTATTAACTTTTTCTATGGAAATAACGGTGCGGGCAAATCTTCCATTGCTCACGCCATTGAGGAGGATGACGGTATTGTATGGGCCGATGGCAAAACAGCTGACGACTTCGATGTGCTCGTTTATAATCAGGATTTCATCAATGATAATTTTGTAAATTACGGGGATCTCAAAGGCGTTTTTATCTTCGGTGAAGAGGACATAGAGGCCAAGAAAAAGATTGCTGATCTTACTGAACAGAAAAAACAGAAATCCGAAGCTCGTCAGGCCGCACTTGATGAATACAAAAAGAAATCAGATGGTCTCGCATCTGCACTGACGCAGTTTCAGGATACCTGTTTTACAAAGACGGCGGAAATCCGCAGACGCTTTGAAAAGTGCATGGACGGCAAGAAGCAGAAAAAGAACTTTGCAGAAGCCGTTCTCGGTGAAGTGAAACCGATTGACCACGATCTGGCAGAGTTGGAGCGTCTTTATGACGTTGCTTTTGATGATTCAGCCAGAGCGTATCCAGAGTTCAAAAAAGCAGCTGCTACCACCTACGGTAGCCTCCCCGGAAAGGATCTGCTCGACAGGATGATTGTCAGTAGTAGCGATACGCCTTTCGCAAAATTCATGAAGGCCCTCGGTGACACTGCTTCTGACTGGGTTCGTGATGGCCATACCCATTATGCTGGTGCAGCTGGTGGAAAATGCCCGTACTGCCAGCAGAAGCTCCCTGCAAACTTCGAGGCAGATATAGCTGCTACATTTGACGCTCAGTACCAGCAGGACATTCGTGATCTTGGTCAGTTCCAGACTGTGTATGAAAGAGAGACCAGAGAGATTGTCCGGGTGCTTCAGGCAAATGCCAGCGATGTTATGCCGACGATGGATTTGACGTCTTATCAGGAAAAGCTTGCCTTGCTGGAGAGCAACTTTGAAATCAACCGTCAGCGCATAGCTGAAAAGGTCAAAGAACCTTCAAAGACTGTCTCCCTTGAGGATACCGACACGCTCCTGCTTGAGATCGGTGCCATAATCGACGAGATCAATAAGCAGATCAAGGCAAATAACGATGTCGTTTCTGCCAAGCGGTCCAGTAAGACAAAGTGCAAAACGGAAATCATGCAGTATCTTGCGTTCATGCTTGCCGCTGACGTGAAAAGTTATCAGGACGAAGTGGCCCGTCTCCAGAAGGAAATCGATGACGTTACCGAGCGTGGCAAGAAGCTCAAAAAAGAAATCGGAGAACTGACCACTCAGATCTCCGCCCTCAATAAGCATAATGCTAACACAGAGGCTGCTATTGACAGCATCAATAAGATTTTGAAAGACTCCGGCTTCCAAGGCTTCAGTATTCGTGCCAAGGCTGGTGTTGAGAATGTCTATGAAGTAATCCGTGAGGATGGTTCCATCGCTGAAAACCTCAGTGAGGGTGAGCGTAACTTCATCGCATTCCTGTACTTCTACCATCAGGTTCGTGGCAGCATGAGCAGCGAAGAACTCAAGGAAAAAATCGTTGTTATTGATGACCCGGTATCCAGCATGGATAGCACAGCCCTGTTCCTCGTCAGCGCAATTGTCCGTGAGATGGTAAACGTTTGTCGTAACAACACTGAGTACTTGAATCCGAAGGTCCCGGGTGACTACATCAAGCAGTTGTTCGTGCTGACGCACAACGTGTACTTCCACCGAGAAGTCACCTATCAGCAGGTCGGTTACTATAACTGCACATCTTTCTACATGATTCGGAAGAACGATAATATCTCCACCATCAAGCTCTGCAAGCGTCAAAGCAAGGAGATTCCGTCTGAAGAGGAGAATTATAACCCCGTGCAGAACTCCTATGCCGCTTTGTGGGACGAGCTACGTGATCTCCAGTCCACAATTCCAGCGCTAAACGTGATGCGACGGATTCTGGAATATTACTTCCTTCAACTCTGTGGTTATGAGGGAAGCGACCTGCGGGAAATAGTGCTTGAGAAACCGGAAAATCGGACGAAGTTTATTAAACAAATTGAAGGTGAGAAGCCGGACATGACGGATTACCAGCTGGCTTCTTCGCTGCTTGCATATATCAACAATCCGAATGGCATCAGCGACGGCCTGAACTATGTTGAGGATTGTGAGGATGTAGAGGCATACAAGCGGGTGTTTAAGCTGATTTTCGACGCCTTGGGCCAAAGCCAGCACTATAAGATGATGACTGGAGAACGAGTAAAGTCCTGAATTCTGGACAAAGGAATTTGTAAAATGGATGTTGTTAGGAATTACAATTAGAACTGTGGGGTATACAACAAATGGCTGATAAAAAGATGATCGACGCAATGTGGGACGATTCTCCCGTTGACGTGTCTACTGAGGTAAACTTCATCTGGTCTATCGCAAACAAGCTGCGCGGTACATACCAGAGTGACAAATATAAGGATGTCATCATTCCGATGGTCATCATCCGGCGCTTTGAATGTGCTTTGGCCCCGACTAAGGCAAAAGTTGTGGAGATGTATAAGACCAATCCAACCTATCCGGCCAAGGCCATGTATCGCCTGTCCGGTTTCCAGTTCTACAATACCAGCGAATACGATCTGGCGGAGCTGGTCAATGATTCTGACCATTTGGCGGCAAATTTCAAATCGTATATCCAGGGGTTCTCCGCCAATATCCAGGACATTATCAAGAGCCTGGATTTTGACAAACAGATCGACAAGATGGACAAAAACAACCGTCTGCTTTCTGTGGTCAAGGCGTTCTCGGAGTTGGACCTGAATCCTCACACCATCGACAATGTGAAGATGGGCTACATTTTTGAGGACCTGATCCGCCGATTTTCAGAAAACGCCGAGGCTGGCGACCATTACACTGGCCGGGACATCATCAAGCTGATGGTCAATATCCTGCTGGCGGAAGGCTGTGATGATATCTTCGATGACGGAAAAGTCATCACTGTGTTGGATCAGGCCTGTGGAACAGGTGGTATGCTCTCCACCAGCTACAATTTCATCAAGCGCTACAATCCCTCCGCCGATGTGCGGTTATTCGGCCAGGAAATAAACCCGGAGTCTTACGCCATCTGCCTTGCGGAAATGATGATCAAGGGGCAGAACGCGGAGAACATCTGCTACCAGGACACAATGATTGCCGATCGTTTCAAGGGCACGAAAATGCGCTTTGTCATTGAAAACCCGCCTTTTGGCACTCCGTGGGGCGGAAAGGATGCGGCGGAAGGTGTAGAGGCTGCTGTTCAGGAGGAATACAAGAAGGGCTTTGATGGCCGCTGGGGTGCGGGCCTGCCCGGCTCCGGCGATATGCAGATGCTGTTCCTGCAATCTGCCATTGATAAGATGGATGACAACTTCGGGCGCGCCGCTATCATTGAAAATGGCAGCCCGCTGTTTTCCGGCGGCACATCTTCTGGCGAAAGCCAGATCCGCCGCTGGATGCTGGAAAATGACTTGATCGAGGCCATCATCGCCCTGCCAGTGGACCTCTTCTATAACACCGGTATTGCCACCTACATTTGGGTGCTGTCTAAGAACAAGCGCCCGGAGCGCAAGGGAAAAATCCAGCTCATCGATGCATCCAGCTTCTTCAAGAAGCTGCGTAAAGCCCTGGGCGATAAGAAAAACGAGATCTCGCCCGAGGACCGCACAGCTATCACAAAGCTGTATGCCGAATTTGCGGAAAACGAATACTGTAAGATCTATCCTAACGAGGAGTTCATCTACCGGGAATACACGGTGATGCAGCCCCTTCAGCGCAGCTATGCCATCACAGCGGAGCGGATTGAAGCGATGCTCTCCAAAGGTTCCCTGTCCTCTTTATATGACCAGGCGAAAGTTGATGAGATAGAAAGTTTGGAAGAACCCACCGGCAAAGACCTGAAAAAACTGGAGAACTACCAGAACAATCAGCCGGTCTATGAAGCCATTGTCGCCGCCCTGCACGATGCGATCTCTAAAGAGGTTTATCTTTCCCCGGCGGCATTCATGCCGGTGCTTACCAAAGTGCTGGCGAATGTGACAGCGGATAAGAAGCTGCTGGATAAAATCGCCGATGGCCTCTCGGTGATGGACAAGTCCGCCGAGATTCAGCGAGACCGCAAGGGCAATGTGCTCTACGACAAGGAGACCAAGGACACCGAAATCGTAAAGTGGGGCGAGAAGATCGAGGACTATATGGCCCGGGAGGTACTGCCCCATATTCCCGACGCCAAAGCGTTTTTTGAAGAGGACCTTTCCAAGAAAAAACCGGTCATCAAGACCGGCGCGGAGATCCCCTTTACCCGCTATTTCTACAAGTACCAGCAGCCGGTGCCCAGCGAGGAACTTGAGGCGAAGTTTCTCGAGCTGGAGCTTTCCGTTTCCGAGCGTGTGGCGAAACTGTTTGAATGAGGCGGTGATGGTATGAGGGAGATGAAAGATAGCGGGCTTAAATGGCTCGGCAAAATACCCGCCGACTGGACACTTGCAAAAATTGGTGGATTGTATTCCATTAGGAACGAAAAAGTAAGCGATAAAGATTATCCTCCACTTTCCGTGACAAATAAAGGGATACTTCCACAGTTAGAAACAGCAGCAAAAACAAATGATGGTGATAATCGCAAACTGGTGCGTGTTGGTGATTTTGCAATTAACAGTCGATCTGACAGACGTGGATCATGTGGTATTTCACCCTATGATGGGTCTGTTTCTCTGATTAACATCGTTATGGTGCCGAGAAAAGAAATGGTGCCTACATATTACGAGTGGCTATTCCATACGACTCAATTTGGCGATGAAAATTACCGTTGGGGGCATGGTATCGTAGATGACTTGTGGACAACTGGTTGGCAGGACATGAAGAAAATAACAATACCAATGCCCCCCCTCGATGAGCAAAGAAGAATCGCAAAGTACCTCGACGCCAAATGCGCCGAAATCGACGCCCTCGCCGCCGATATCCAGACCCAGATTGACACCCTGGAACAATACAAGCGGTCTGTTATCACCGAAGCGGTCACCAAGGGGCTGAACCCGGATGTGGAGATGAAGGATAGTGGGATTGAGTGGGTTGGGATGATACCTGCGCACTGGATTATACATCCTGTCTATACTTATTTCGGAGAACGCAAAAACAAAAACCGGTTTGGCGCAGAGGATAATCTTCTGTCATTGAGTTACGGCAGGGTTATCCGTAAAGACATTAATACCAGTGATGGTTTGCTACCGGAAAGTTTCAATACTTACAATATTGTTGAAGCTGGGGATATCATCATTCGGCCCACTGACCTTCAGAATGATAAGCGCAGCTTGCGCACAGGACTGGTTAAGGAACATGGCATTATTACCTCTGCATATATCGACCTTTGTCCGATCAAAAAGGTCGATTCGAGGTATTTCCACTTTCTGCTCCACGCCTATGATGTAATGAAAGTATTCTATAATATGGGCAATGGCGTACGGCAAGGATTGAACTATTCCGAGTTTTCCCGTCTGATGGTATTTGAGCCGCCATATGATGAGCAGGTAGCTATCGCAAATCATCTCGATGCAAAATGTGCAGAAATCGATGGTATCATCGCCCAGAAACAAGACCAGCTCTCCACCTTGGAAGCCTACAAAAAATCGCTGATCTACGAATATGTCACTGGTAAAAAGGAGGTGCCTGCGCAATGAATCATGTGTTATCGGAAAAGGATTACCAAAACTTCCTCTTAGAGCGCTTGGAAAAAGACAACGGCTATGTCATTCGCAAGGCTGCTCATTTTGACCGTTCCTTCGCCATGGACCGTGAAATGCTGTTTCAGTTTCTGAACGGCACCCAGCCGGACACCATGGACTACCTGCGAAAAATCTATAAGGATGACTTGGAAGATACCATCGTCAGCTTTATCAACACGGAAACCACCAAAACCCGCGGCAGCCTGATTGATGTGCTGAAGCACGGCATTGAGATTTCCAACCAAAAGCTGGAGCTGATGTACACCAAGCCCGCCACCACCTTCAACCCGGATCTGACGAAGAAATACAGCCAGAATATCTTCTCCGTGATGGAGGAGGTCTGGGCCAGCGACAAAGAGCGCATTGATGTGGTAATATTCCTGAACGGCCTTGCCATCATCTCCTTTGAGCTCAAGTGCAACACCGCTGGACAGTCCTATCAGGACGCCATCTACCAGTACCGCACCCAGCGCAATCCCAAGACCCGCCTGTTTCTCTTCAAGGCCGGCTGCCTTGTCAACTTCGCCATGGATCTGGAAGAGGTCTATATGACCACCAAATTGGCCGGGGATGCCACCTTTTTCCTGCCCTTCAATATGGGCAACGGCGAGGGGGTAACCGCTGGTGCGGGAAATCCTACCTTTCCGGACAAATACAGCGTGTCCTATATGTGGGAAGATATTCTGACGAAGGATACCATCCTGGACCTGATCAGCAAGTTCATTTTTGTTGAGGTAAAGGAAAAGGTCGATGACCAGACCAGCAAGGTGAAACGATCTGAAAATCTCATTTTCCCTCGCTACCACCAGCTGGATGTGATCCGCAAACTTCTCGCGGATGTCCGGGTAAACCGTACCGCGCAGAACTATTTGATTCAGCACAGCGCCGGTTCTGGCAAAACCAACTCCATTGCATGGCTGGCGCATCGTCTGAGTTCGCTGCACGATGCGGACAACAAGATCATTTTTGACAACATCATCATTGTAACCGACCGCGTGGTGGTGGACCGCCAGCTCCAGAAGGCCATCGTGGGGATGGAGCACAAAGCTGGCCTCATCCGTGTCATGGACGATAAGTGTAACTCGGCGGATCTAGCCATTGCCCTTAATGGCAACACGAAGATCATCGCTACCACCATCCAAAAGTTCCCGTATATTGTGGACAGCGTAAAGGGCCTGAAAAACAAGCGGTTCGCTGTAATCATTGATGAAGCCCACTCTTCCACCGCCGGTAAGGATATGGCTGCGGTGACTATGTCCCTTGGCTCCGGTGAACAGGTGGAGGGGGATGTGGAGGACATGATCTCCGATGAGATCCGGCGCAACGGCAAGCAGGCCAATGTGTCCATTTTTGCCTTTACCGCTACGCCAAAGCCCACCACCATCCAACTCTTTGGCCGACTGAATACCAAAGGGCAGCGTGAAGCATTTCATGTCTACTCCATGAAACAGGCCATTGAAGAGGGGTTTATTCTGGATGTGCTGCAAAACTACACGGAATACTCGACTTTTTATCAAATCAACAAGGAAATCGAAGATGATCCCCGCTGTAAAACCAACGCCGCCAAGCGGCAGATCGCTCGATTTGTAGAATTGCATGATACCAACATCTCGCAGCGGATTGAAGTCATTGTAGAGCATTTTCGCACTACCGTCATGAACGAACTGGGCGGACAGGCCAAAGCAATGGTCATCACGGCTTCTCGACAGGCTGCGGTGAAATATCGTCAGGCTTTTGAGGATTACATCACAAAGAAGGGATATGAGGGTATCCATGCTCTGGTGGCCTTTTCCGGCAAGGTGAAACTGCCGGACGATGAGACGGAATACACCGAAGCCTCCATCAATGGCTTTCCTGAGGACAGGCTGACAAAAGAGTTTGATACTGATGCTTACCAGGTGCTTCTTGTAGCCAATAAGTATCAGACGGGATTTGACCAGCCAAAGCTCTGCGCCATGTATGTCCTGAAAAAGCTGCGAGGTGTAAATGCGGTTCAAACGCTTTCCCGCTTGAACCGTATCTGTCCACCTTACGACAAAAAGACGTTTGTTTTGGATTTTGTGAACAGCTACGAGGATATGAAAGCAGCGTTTGCACCTTATTACACAACTACGCTTCTGTCAAATTCCGTGACACCAAGCGCCATTTATGATCTGGAGGCCAAGATCGATGCCTATGCCATACTCGATCCTGCCGACATTGAAAGTGCAAACGAGATCCTATATTCCGATAAAGTAACTGGCAAGCAGAAGCAGCGCCTTACATTTTTCCTGCAAAAAAGCAAGAAGCTGCTGGACCATTACGAATATGAGGAGCAGCGCGAGGCAGTTGCCGCTATGCGCAGTTTTGTTCGCTACTACGAATTCCTGTTGCAGGTGTCTTGCTTTGAGGATACGGAACTGCACAAGAAGTATAACTTTATCGCTTACTTGCTGGCGTACATCAATATCAAGCATCCCGGTGCTGGTTTTAACCTTGACGGTAAAATTAAAGCGTCCAACTTTATTCAGAAGAAGGGTGAGGAGCACCTTTCTCCAAACCTGGTGGCAAAGCCGGTGACGAGATTACCAACGGCGGAGCACTTTGGCCTTACAGAAGACAAGGAGCAGCGGCTGTCAGAGATCATTGATGAGATCAACAGCCGTACCGGAAAATCTTATGATAATGATGTGGTTGTCAAAGCCATGCTCCAGATTCGTGATATCCTGATGAAGTCAGAGCGGCTTAAGACCAGTGCAAAAAACAATACCCAGAAGGACTTCGAGTTTTCTTACTTTGACGATATTGATGATGCGCTGATCGAAGGGCTGTCACAAAACCAGGATTTTTTCTCCATGCTGCTTTCCAACGATGATATGAAACGGCAAGTGCTGGGGATCTTTGCGGAAGAAATCTACAAGAGTTTGCGCAATGCATAAGGGGTGAGAATATGATTGACCGTTTTCGCTTAAAAGACGTACTTGCTCAATACAAGCAGAATTTTGTTTCCAAGCAATGGGGTGAAGAAAAATATAAGTGGGAAGCAGTCAAGTGGTTCCAAGATAATTGGGATGTAAATGCTTCAGACTTTGCAGAAATGCTGGACCGCTCTTTGGACAAGACCTATAATCTGCTAGCTTCTGCTAACAATTTCCCGAAAGGCATGATTATTGGTTTTGCAAAATCTGCCCCAGAAGAAGTGCGCGCCATGTTTTTATCTTTGTACGACGAAAGCAAAGATGTGTACGAACGAATGAATGCGTTCAAAATGCAATCTACAGTTCTCCTGGAGAAGTATGGGAACGGGGCAGCGCAACACTATCAATATGAAAATGCCATCAGCACATACTTGTGGCTTCGATTTCCGGACAAATACTATATCTATAAATTTGGCGAGGTAAAAACGGTCGCCAGTGAACTGGAGGCGGATTATCATTTTAAGAAGGGTGCATATGCTGATAATATCCGCAATTTCTTAAAACTGTACGATGAAATCAGTGCGGCGCTGAAAGAAGATACGGAATTGGTGAACCTGTTCCAATCGCAGTTGACTGACACCTGCTATCCCGACCCGGAACTGAAGACGCTGACAGTCGATGTCGGTTTTTACATCAGCCGGTATTACTCTCAGAAAGATGCTTTCGCTGCTGTGACTACAGAATGGTATGGTTCAAATTACGACCCAGGCCTTTCTGTTGAGGACTGGTTGAAACTTCTGAAGGATGAATCTGTCTTTACTACCGGAGCCCTTGAAATCATGAAGCGCATAAAGGATTATGGTGGTATGGCTTCCTGCACACAGCTTGCGGTGAAATATGGTGAGACAAAAAACTTCTATAATTCCGGGTCCGTTGCGCTTGCCAGGAGGATCTGCGAAGCTACGGGCATCACGCCAGCCGTCCGGGAAGATGGATCTACACAGTGGTGGACCATCCTCTATACAGGTCGTGACGCTGGTAAAGATGAGGATGGTAGCTTTGTCTGGAAACTGCGAGACGAGCTTTCAGCGGCTCTTGATCAAACAGATCTCAGCGGGATCGAACTGTATGTTGCTGCGGCTCCTGGTGAACAAGACCGCGGCTATTGGTGGCTCACCGCCAATCCGAAGATTTGGAGCTTTTCCGACATTGCCGTGGGCGAGGTTCAGTCCTATACTCTTTACAATGAGAACGGCAACAAACGCCGTATTTTCCAGAACTTTCTTGATGCGAAGGCCGGTGACATGATCATTGGGTACGAATCCAATCCGGTCAAGCAAATTGTTGCCCTTGGGCGTATCAGCGCAGAACAGGATGGAGAGAAACTGTTCTTTGAGAAAGTGGAAGGATTGCCCACGCCGATTGACTATGCGGCGTTAAAAGAGTGTCCCGAATTGGAGCGGATGGAGTTTTTTCAGAATGCACAGGGTAGTCTGTTCAAGCTCACCAGAGGCGAATATGACTTCATTCTTGATCTGATCCGAGAGGAGAATCCGGTTGTTCCAGAGGCTTCTATTGACGCTTACACAAAAAGCGACTTCCTCGATGAAGTGTATATGACCGAAAAACGCTATGAGAACCTCGTAGCCGTCCTTCGCAACAAGAAGAATATCATCCTACAGGGGGCACCCGGTGTCGGTAAAACGTTCGCCGCAAGACGGCTGGCGTGGTCCATGATGGGCGAAAAGGACGACAGCCGTATCGAGTTCGTTCAGTTCCACCAGAACTATTCCTACGAAGACTTCATGATGGGATATAAACCGGTAGAGGATGGTTTTGAGCTAAAATACGGTATTTTCTATCGCTTCTGTCAGAAGGCCGCAAACCAGCCTGACAAGGAGTTCTTCTTCATCATCGACGAAATTAACCGTGGCAACATGAGTAAGATCTTCGGTGAGTTGTTGATGCTGATTGAAAAAGACTATAGAGGCACAAAAGTGACTCTCGCCTATAATGGACTCTCATTTTCCGTTCCGAAGAACCTCTACATCATCGGCATGATGAACACAGCAGACCGTAGTCTCGCCATGATCGACTATGCACTCCGTCGCCGTTTCAGCTTCTTTGAAGTGGAACCGGGCTTTGATTCCGAGGGATTCATTCAGTACCAGAACAGTCTGAACAACGAGACACTAAATGAACTCATTAACAAGGTGAAAGACCTGAATCGTGAGATTTCCCTTGATAAGTCGCTGGGTAAGGGCTTCTGCATCGGCCACAGCTATTTTTGCGGTAGAGATGTTTGCACCGATGAGTGGCTACACTCCATTGTTGACTACGACATTCTTCCGATGCTCAGCGAATATTGGTTCGACGACACCAACAAACTCCAGCGTTGGGAAAACATTTTGCAAGGTGTGTTTCAATGATTAAGGACAAGAGCATCTTCATAAAAAACGTATACTATATGCTTTCGTATGCCTTCACGACGCTGAATCAAGGCGGTTATGAGGATGTTGCTACTGAAGAGTTCGAGAACATGCATAACCTCTTCGCTGCGATTCTGGCTAAGGGAATCAGCAGACAGTTGAAGCAGGGCCTATACCGGGAGTATTTGAACCGGAAAGAGGATGTTGCTGTAGTCCGGGGCAAGATCGACATGCCGGGGACCATTCAGAACCGCCTTGCCAGAAAGCGGGTGCTGACCTGCGAGTACGATGAGCTTTCTGAAAACAATCTCTTGAATCAGATACTCAAAACGACTGTTATGCTTCTACTCCGGCACGCGAGAGTGGATCAGGAATACAAAAGCGATCTGAAGAAAGAAATGTTGTTCTTCTCAAATGTTGACACAATCGATCCCTCTACGATCCGCTGGTCAGCTATTCGGTTTCAGAGAAACAACAATACCTATCGTATGCTTATCAGCTTATGCCAGTTCATTCTGGAAGGGATGCTTTTGACAACAGATTCCGGAGAATACAAGCTGGCTTCCTTTGTCGATGAGCAGCGCATGAACCGTCTGTATGAGAAATTCATTCTCGAATACTATGTGAAGGAATGTCCACAGGTGACAGCAACGGCTTCACAGATTCCCTGGGCCTTGGATGACGGCATCGGGACAATGTTGCCGGTCATGCAGAGCGATATCATGCTCACAAAAGGCAGCAAGGTGCTGATCATTGACGCCAAGTACTACACCCATACCACACAAGCCCAGTACGATGTCCACACGATCCACTCCAGCAATTTGTATCAGATTTTTACCTACGTCAAGAATAAGGATGCGGAATTTGGGGACAAGCCGCATACGGTTTCAGGGATGCTGCTCTATGCGGCAACAGATGAAGCCGTTCAGCCAAATAACCGCTACCAGATGAGCGGCAACCAGATCAGCGTTCGAACCCTGGATCTGAACCGGGATTTTTCCGAGATCGCCGCCCAACTGAATGGGATTGCCGAGGAACATTTTCACCTAACGGCTTCCAATTAAGAAAATTTCCTGGATTAACAATTAAACGATAGCTCACAAATGAAACGATACCCATAAAATAAACGATAGCCTGCTGCTACCCAGCGTCTTTGCGGACGGGGTTGGCGGCAGGCTATCGCTTTGTCTGGCGGCAGCTGGGGTCGATAAAAGACCCGAAAGTCCTTGAAATCAGGGCTTTCAGGCAAAAAGAAAGAACCGCAACCTTGATACGCATTGTATCAAAATCACGGTTCTTCTTTGGTGGAGGCGAGGGGAGTCGAACCCCTGTCCGAAAACCTGTCAGCAAGACTTTC
>ERZ506979.241-NODE-241-length-42325-cov-7.708824_pt1 | contig 42325 bp, 35 predicted proteins | sample MGYA00512887_ERZ506979 | MGnify/ENA metagenome assembly ERZ506979 | reverse complement strand
CACGGCGTTCTCCAAAGCCTTGCAGCGCAAGCCTTTGGACGCCTGAGAGAACATTTTTCCACTCCGAAACGGTCAAAGCCGTTTCGGACTAAGGAGGGCGACGCTCCGCGCCGCCTTGTGGTATAATGAAAAAAACGACGCATGGCGCGCGGGAAAGGCAGGACAAGTTTAATGGGAATGACCAATAAAGTACGGCTGAATATCTGTGGGTCGGAGTATACCTTTACCACCGACGAGCCGGAGGGCTACATACAAGAGCTGGGCGCGCAGCTGGACGCCGAAATGCGCAATCTGATGAACAGCGACGACCGCATCACCCTGGTGATGGCGGCGGTGATGACCGCGCTGGTCAAGGCGGACGCGGCCAATAAAGCGGAGGAGACCGCCGACAACCTGCGGGCGCAGATGAAGGACTATCTGGACGACAACGCCCGGTACCGCCAGGCGGCCGACAGCTCTCACCGGGAGATTGAGCGGCTGCGCCGGGAGATACAGGAGCTGCAGAAGAAGCTGGCCGTCGGAGGCGGCCAGTGAACCGGCTGCCAGAAATCCTGGCGCCGGCCGGCTCGCCCGAGGCGCTGCGGGCGGCGGTGCGCTGCGGCGCGGACGCGGTCTATCTCGGCGCATCGGCCTTCAATGCCCGGCAGGGCGCTCACAACTTTGACACCGCCGCCTTACGGGAGGCGGTGTCTTATTGTCATGCCCGGGGGGTGGCGGTGCATCTGACTCTCAACACCCTGGTGCGGCAGGATGAGCTGCACGCCGCCCTGAAGGTGGCGGAGGAGGCCTGTGTGCTGGGAGTGGACGCGCTGATCGTCCAGGACGTGGGGCTGGCCCGGCGAATCCGGGCGGCGGCGCCGGGCATGGCGCTGCATGCGTCCACCCAGCTGTCCTGTCACACCCCTTCTGGGGTGCGGTTTCTGCGGGATAGCGGATTCTCCCGGGTGGTGCTGGCGCGGGAGATGTCCCGGGACGAAATCGCCGCCTGTGCGGGGCAGGGCTGCGAGCTGGAGGTGTTCGTCCACGGGGCGCTGTGCATGTGCGTGTCGGGGCAATGCTATCTGTCCGCCATGCTGGGCGGGCGGAGCGGCAACCGGGGACTCTGCGCCCAGCCCTGTCGGCTGCCCTTCGTCCCGGCGGACAGCGGGCGACGCGCCCGGGAGGGAGAGGCGGCCCTCAGCCTAAGGGATCTGTCCCTGCAGGCATACGGCGCGGATCTGGCGGCGCTGGGTGTGGACTCGCTGAAAATCGAGGGGCGGCTCAAGCGGCCGGAATACGTGGCGGCGGCAGTCTCGGTATACCGAGCGGCGGTGCGGGGGGAAGCGCCGGCCCCGGGGCTTTCAGGAGATTTACAGGCAGTATTTTCCCGCTCCGGTTTTACTGATGGTTATTACGCTGATCAGCGTGGCGGCGGGATGTTCGGCACTCGGAGGCGGGAGGACGTGCAGGCCGCTGCCCCGGTGCTGTCCAGGCTGGAACGGCTGTACGACAAGGAGACGGGCCGGGTGCCGGTGACGCTGACGTTCGCCATGACAGCCGACGAAGCCACGCTGACGGCGGCGGACGGCGAGGGACGAACCGTCACGGTGGCGGGCGATCCGCCCCAGCCAGCGGTGAACCGCCCGCTGGACGCGGAACGGGCGGCCGCCCAGCTGGGCAAGACGGGGGGCACCCCCTTTCGCGCCGCCGTGCACTGCCGGATGGACGAGGGGCTGAGCCTGCCGCTGTCCCAGCTCAACGCCATGCGGCGGCAGGCGCTGGAACAGCTGCTGGAGGAACGAGGGCGGCCGCGGCCGGTCCCCTTCAACCGGGAGGCGGTGCCGGAAAGACGGCCGGCGCTGGCGGATAAGCCGGCGCGGCCGCTGCTTATCGCCCGGCTGGCACGTCCGGATCAGCTGGCCGGTGCGGGGGAGGCGGATCGGGTGTTCCTGCCGCTGTCCGTGCCGGAGGATCTGCTGCGTCGGCACGCGGAGGACGGCAGGCTGGGGGTGGAGATCCCCCGGGGGCTGTTCGGGGCCGAGGAGGCGGCGCGGCGGGCGCTGGCGCGGGCGGCACAGGCCGGGGCGCGGTACGCCCTGTGCGGCAACGTGGGGACCATCGATTTGGCCCGGGAGGCGGGGCTGCTGCCCGTGGGCGGCTTCGGGCTGAATATCACTAACGGGGAGGCGCTGGCCTTTTTCGCCGATCGGGGGCTGGCGGCGGCCACCCTGTCCATGGAGCTGACCTTCCGCCAGACGGCCTTCGCGGCGGACAGGCCCCTGCCCGTCGGGCTGCTGGTGTACGGACGGCAGCCGCTGATGCTGACCCGCAACTGCCCCCGCCGCTCGGCCGGCCAGCACTGCGAGGGTGCGCCGAACGCCGCCTGCGGCCTGACAGACCGCCGGGGTGTGACGTTCCCGCTGGCCTGCGCGGGAGGCTGCGCCGAGCTGCTCAATTCCGTCCCGCTGTACTGGGCGGACAGGCTGGAGGAGGTGCCGCGGCTGGACTTCTGGCTGCTGCACTTTTCCACCGAAAGCCCAGAGGAAGTGGAAAACCTGACGCGGGCTTACCACCGGGGCGGCGCGGTCATGGACGGCATCACGCGGGGCCTGTACAAGCGGGGCGTGGAATAAATACAGAAATCAAAAAACGAGCAGCCGCCCTCCGGACGGCTGCTCGTTTTGGTTTGTAGCTATTATTCCCCGGTGCTCTCGCCCAAGACGCATTGCACGTCGAAGGAGACGGTTTTGCCGGTGCGGTTATCCACCCGCAGGAGGGTCAGGGTGATGGTGTCGCCCACGTTGTACTTGGTCAACTCGGTGCGCATGGCGGCGTAGGTGGTAACCCGCACCTTGTTGACGTGGGTGATGATGTCCCCCGCCTGGGCCTTAGTGCCCTGGAGGACGGATCCCTCGTTGATGGAGTTGATCATGAAGCCTTCGTAGCCGGGAGTGGCAACCTCGTTGCCCATGATACCCAGCATGACGCGGCCCTTGACGTAGCCGTATTTGAGCAAATCGTCGATGATGACCTTGGCTTCCTTAATCGGGATGGAGAAGCCGAGACCCTCGTAGCCTTCGGCCACGATTTTGGCGGAGTTGACGCCGATGACCTGGCCCTGGTTGTTGAGCAGGGGGCCGCCGGAGTTGCCGGGGTTGATGGCGGCGTCGGTCTGCAGGCATTTGATGGAATAGCCGGTGTCGTCATACACGTCCCGAGCGGTACCGGAGACGATGCCCTGGCTCGCGGACCATTCCAAGCCGCCGGCGTTGCCCAGCGCGACCACCCGGTCGCCCATGGACAGCTGGGAGGAGTCGCCGAATTCGGCGGCTTTCAGATTGGCGGCGTTGATTTTGATGACGGCCAGGTCGGTATCTTTATCGGCGCCGATCACCGTGGCCTGGTCATATTTGGTGCCGTCGTAGGTGGTGACCTGGATGCGGGCGAACTGGCGGTTGGTTTTTTCGTTGATGACGCAGTGCCAGTTGGTGATGATATACCCGTCGCTGGTCATGATGATGCCGGTGGCGCCGCCCGCCTGCTGTTCGCTGGTGGTGCCGCCGTAGAAGCCGCCGGAGGTCACGTTCTCATACATGCTGATGACCACGGTGGAATTCAGGTTCTTATCGATGATTTCCTTGCTGGTCAGGCCGCCGTCCTTGACGTCGGCGTCAGAGAAGTTGAGAGTGGGGGCGTTGGGATTCTCCGTGGTGGAGGTGGTGCCGCCTCCGCCGCCCGATGTGGTGGGCAGGCCGCCTTTCTTGTCCATGGACAGCGCGAGCAGCACCGACAGGGTGATGATGGTCGCCCCGCAAATCACGGCCAAGGCCGCGATGACGATGTTGGATTTGTTCCGCTTTTTCTTGGGCGGTTTGCCCGGAGGCGGGGTCTGCGCCGCGTTCCAGCCGTAGGGGTTATAACCGCTCTGCGGCTGATAGCCGGGAGCGGAATGGCCCGCGGGCGGGATCGGGCCGTTGTTCGGCTCGCTCTGCGCCGGAGGGGTGTAGGAGGCGCCCCAGGAATACGTGGGGGCCGCCGGCTGGGCGGGCGGGGTGACGGGTGCGCCGGTATAGGCGGCGGAATCGCCGCGCTGCCAGCCGGCGGCCGGGGTTTCGCCGGCTGGCTCCTGCGGGGCCGGCTCCGCCGGGGCGGCGGGTTCCTCCGGCGAGGAGACGTCGGCGGGCGCGGCCGTCTCGTCGGGCGCAAAGCCCGCGGGAGGCGGCGTGATCAGGGGCTGCTGCTCCTGTTTTTTATCGTCGTCGAACCAGTTGGACATATGCATCACATACCTTTCAGGATGGTGGGCCGTTTTGTACGGGTCTATTGTACCGGGAGATTGTGTCGATTTGTTGAAGAAAGCGTACGGAAATTATAAACTTCCGCCTTTTTTCACGTTGTCGGCGGGCTTTTTTGGCAGCTCCGCCCCGTCGGGATCGGGGAGCCAGAAGGCGAATTCCGTGTATTCCCCTTCCACCGACCGCACCATAATCTCTCCCTGGTGGAGATTGATGACGGTCTTCACGATATATAATCCCAAGCCCACACCGTTTTTATCCAGGCTGCGGGATTTATCGCTCTTATAAAACCGTTCGAACAGGCGGGGCATCTCATGGGAGGGCACGCCCTCGCCGCTGTTGCGCACGGCGCAGTAGACGCGGCCGTCCTTTTTCTCCAGATGGATGGCGATGGTGCCGCCCTCATTGGTGAACTTCACGGCGTTGTCCAGCAGGTTGTACAGCACCTGGCCCAGCAGGTCGAAATCGCCCTGCACCTCCATGCGGGGGCAGTCCTCCAGGCCGACGATATCGATGCGTTTTTCGTCGATGCGCCGCTCGAAGGAGAGCAGGGCGGTGCATACCACCTCGGTCATATCGAAGCGCACAGGGTTGATTTTCAGCTCCCCGCTGTCGATGCGGGACAAATCCAGCATCGACCGCACCAGGCGGGACAGCCGCTTGACCTCGTTGGACACGATTTTCAGATAATAATTCCGTTTTTCATCCGGAATGGTGCCGTCCAGAATGCCGTCGATGAACCCGGCGATGGTGGTCATGGGGGTTTTCAGCTCATGGGACACGTTGGCCACGAAGCTGCGGCGCATCCCCTCCACCGAGGAGAGGGACACCGCCATGGCGTTCAAGGCGGTAGCCAGCTCGGCCACCTCGTCCTTGCCGTGCACCGGAATGCGATAGCTGAAATCCCCGTTACCGAAGCTGCGGGTGGCGGCCGCCATCTGGCGCAGAGGGCGCACCATCCGGTGGGTCATGGCGTACAGCACGATGAAGGTTAAGGTCAGCACGCCCAGGGCGGAGAGGAGAAACACCTGCAGGTTGTTGAGAATATACGCGCCCATGCCGTCGGCGGGCGTGGAGGCAAACACGTAGCCGATGACCACGCCGGTGTCGGTGGCCCGGATGGGGGCGCCGGCGGTATACATCCGCGCGCCGTACAGGTCGCCCAGCGTCCCGACGGTGAAGAAATGGCCCTGATCGTCCGTCTTGCCCTGCACATCCGCCAGGGGCACCGTGCCGCTGACATGGGAGCAGGAGCTGCCCTCCGAGCAGATGAGCACCTTGCCGCCGTTATCCGTAATCAGCACCTGGGACTGGATAGCGGTGGACAGCAGGTTGAGCACCGGGGCCAGGGTGTCGTCCTGGATGGCGTACTGCTTTTTCCCGTTGGCGTCGGTGCTCACCTGAAAGGTGTTGACCGCCGTGTGCTTGGCGATGTCGTCGGCGTTGTCGATGAGCAGGGTGCGCTTTTCATCCATCCAATACTGGGTGGAAAACAACAGCTGCATGCCGCCCATGGCCAGGAAGCTGACGACAATCACCAGGGACATGACGGTAAAATATTTGGAAAAAATGCTTTTGAACATGCTCCGAATCATGTCCTTTCTTACTCCAGCCGGCCTGGAAGAATCGGTCAGCCTGCGGCGCCGTCCTTGACCTCGAACTTATATCCCACGCCCCAGACGGTTTTCAGCGTCCACTGATCGGACACGCCGTCCAGCTTCTCGCGCAGCCGCTTGACGTGGACGTCCACCGTCCGGCTGTCGCCATAGTATTCGAAGCCCCACACCTCATCAAGCAGCTGATCCCGGGTGTAGACCCGGTTGGGGTTGCTGGCGAGATGATAGATGAGCTCCATCTCCTTGGGCGGGGTATCAATTTGCTTGCCGCGCACCCGCAGCTCGTAATTTTCCATGTTGATGTACAGCCCGTCGTAACTGACTTCCTTGGTCTTTTTCTGATCCGCCGCGCCGCTGCGGCGCAGGACGGCCTTGATGCGGGCGATGACCTCCTTGGTCTCGAAGGGCTTGACCACATAGTCATCGGCCCCCAGCTCCAGGCCCAGCACCTTGTCGAACACCTCGCCCTTGGCGGTGAGCATAATGATGGGGCAGGCGGACTTTTTGCGGATCTCGCGGCACACCTGCCAGCCGTCCAGCTGGGGCATCATCACGTCCAGGAGCATGAGATCCGGCTTTTCCGTGTCAAACATCTCCAGCGCCTTGGCGCCGTTGGGGGCGATGATCGCCTCGAAGCCTTCCTTTTCGAGATACAGCCTGAGCAGCTCACAGATGTTGCTGTCGTCGTCGACGACCATGATTTTCAGTCCACCGGCCATGATGGTATCCTCCTTTGGTTTCCCTATGAATTACAGTGTACCAAGTTCTTGGCAAATTTGTATGAACAGTCTTTAAAAAATTTTTTAGGCCTTTGTGTTTGCGCGCCAGGCGTCATAGAGGCGGTGGACATCCGCCAGCCCCTCCGCGATTTCGGCCCGGGAGAAGCCGCCCGCCTCCTTTTGCGTTATTCGTCGTCCAGCAGTCGAGCGATGACGGCGTTGGAAACCAGGAAGCCCTCCCGGGTCAGGCGGATGCCCTCCGCGTCCGCCGTCACCAGCGCGGCGGGCAGGCGGGCCGCCCGCTGACGCCAGCGGGCGGGAAGGGGGAACCCGAAACGGGCGGCAAAGCCGTCCGCCCGCAGGCCGGCGGTCAGCCGCAGGCGCAACATCAGGTATTCCTCCGGGCTGTTCTCCCTGATGGCGGCTTCCCGGCCCGCCGGCTGCTCGGAAACCGGGGGCTCCCCCCGGAGAAAGGCGGCCGTATCCCGGGGATAGGCAAAGCGGCGGCCAGATAGCAGCGAATGGGCGGCCGGGCCTATTCCCAGATAGGGCTGCAAATCCCAGTATTTCAAATTGTGCCGGCTCTCCCGGCCGGGGCGGGAAAAATTGGAGATCTCATACTGGGCGTAGCCCCGGGCTTCCAGCGCCCCGGCGGCGGCCAGATACAAATCGGCCGCGCCGTCCTCGTCCGGCAGACACAGCTCCCGGGTGGCAAAGGGGGTGCCCGGCTCGATCTTCAGCAGATAGGCCGAGACGTGGGACGCCCCCAGCTCCCGGCAGACGGCGGCCGAACGCTCGACGGTTTCCGGCCGCTGGCCGGGCAGGCCCAGCATCATGTCGAGGGACAGGTTATCGAGCCCTGCCCGCACGGCGTCCCGGACGGCGCGCTCCACGTCGGCGGTGGTATGCCGGCGGCCAAGGAGCCGCAGCTCGTCCGGATCGGCGGACTGCATCCCCAGGGAAAGGCGGCTGCCGCCGGCGGCGGCAAAGGCCCGCAGAGTTTCGTCCAAATCGTCAGCGGGGTTGGCCTCCAGGGTGATCTCCGCGTCCCGCAGGCCGAAGCCCCGGCGGGCGGCCTCCACCAGGCGGGCCAGCCGGGCGCCGCCCAGCAGGGAGGGGGTGCCGCCGCCGATATACAGGGTGTCCGCCTGCGCGCCGATCCGGGCGGCCCAATCCGCCAGGGCCCGCTCCACCGCCGCCGTATAGGCGTCCATGGCCTCGTTGGAGGCCGCGTAGGAATAAAAATCGCAGTAGGGGCATTTGGACAGGCAGAAGGGCACATGGATATACAGGCCGATGGGCTCCACCCGGATCACCTCCAGAAAAAACGCGCCATACCGGCCGTTATAGGCACAGTATAGCGCATTTTGGCAGCATAGTCTATAAAATCTCTTCGGAAATGGCCTTTTGACACTCCAGGCATATCCATTTGCCGCGATGCAGCACGCCATCGGCCGCCTTTCCGCAAAAGATGCAAACGGCGGGCGGGCAAACCGTATCGGCGGCGGGCAGGAGGTCCGACCAGCACACCGGGGGGTTATCTCGATAAAAAGTAAAGCCATATTGCGCCCCCCAGGTGGACGCGCCCTCCCGCTTGGCCCCATACAGGCGCAGGCGCTCACCCTCGTCCACCAGAAAAAGGGCGGACAGTTGGCGGATGAGGCGGCGGCAATCCGCCGGTATATCAAAGCCGTGAGACGCGGCGTAATCCAGGATTTCTTGATAGGTCATCATTTATAAGCCTCCTAACAATCGTTTCATTTTGAACCCATTAACGAATATAATAGCTCGTTTCTGAAAATAATTCAATATGCGTTATGTTAGTGTGAATATAACACGTTTTGAATAGGTGATTGCATGCTGCGTTTGCGGGAATTACGCTGTGAAAAAAATATATCCAGACAACGCTTTGCCAGGGAGTTATCTATTTCTATTTCCACTTTAAGCGGTTATGAAAACGGGAAGCGTTTGCCAAATCTGGAGACTCTTAAGACTTTTGCCTCCTATTTTCAAGTTTCCGTGGACTATCTCATAGGCTTTACCGATAACCCCGATCCTTATCCAGGAGAAGACACCCATCTCATTCACCCGGAGGAACGCCGCTTTGTTCAGGGCTTTCGAAAGCTGCAGCCGAAAGATCGGCAGCTGTTCCAGGAGCTGATGGATCGCTTTCCCAAACACGAGAAGAAATAGAGCGCCTTACGGGGCGCTCTTTTTTCTATGTGGATATATGGCTCTATCGGGTTTTGTGTAGGTATGCGGGGTAGGAATTTGTACTCCTATTGTGCCGGTGCCGCTCCCGCACCCCCTCTTTCTTTTTCGTGTGTGAAAAAGAAAGAGGGGGGAGAAAGAAAAAGCCTTATCCAACAGACGCACGGGAAAAGGACACGTCGAATTTTTCTGTCCTATCCACTAGAGATTGCGATCGCGCCGTGGGGGAGACCCCCACTGGAAGAACGAGGCTGCGCCCCGTTCTTCACCCCCCATGTAGGAAATACATCCTGAAAAATATTCGGCGCTATAGTTCGCAACAGCGCCTATCTGCCGGGAAGCGTGTCCTTTTCCCGCGCTACGAGCGCGCTGACGCGCGTAGTATACCTGGGTACGTACCCAAATTGTACAATTCAGTATGGTCTCACCGCCTTACGACGCTGAGCCCTATCCATCAAGAAAGTGCGCTATTCTCCGTCCTCTCCTAAAACCAGCGGCGAGCCAAGCCTTCCCCTCGAGGGGAAGGTGGCGGCATTAGCCGACGGATGAGGTGGAAAACCACGACGCTCTCTCACCTGCTGCCCCCTCCTCCGGATCCCGTATGGGCTCGGCGGCCTAAGCCGGCGAGACCGGCCGAGGCAGAGCGTCCCCCCTTGTCTCCCTGTTCTCCTCCCGCAGCGCAGCCCCAGGGGAGTTGGTCGCCCAACTTCCGCAACGTGTGGCTACGTAAAAACGAGGCGGGGCCGGTAATAAGCAGAACGCTGCATCCGCATGGGCATTAGCGGGCGTACCTGTGGCGACACGGGGTCTAAAAACTCCATATCTCTTCTATGGGCTCGAAGTCCGCAGCGACACAGGGCTCGCCGCGAGGCACAATGTCGGCCTCCCCCCGCCGGAAAGGTACCAGTAGGCTTTTTCTTTCTTCCCCGTCTTTCTTTTTCACGCACGAAAAAGAAAGACGGGGGGCGGGCGCGGCTTAGGCGCGAAAGGAGCGCGGGGTAATACCCCGCATACCAACGCTGTACTCGATAGGACATAGCAAGGGAGGGGTGCCTCCATTTTTTCGGTCCGGAAAGATTGACAAATTTGCTACAATCCTTCATAATAGAGAAGATAACAACCTTTAGGAGTGGATGACCATGGGAGACACCATTGCGCAAAAGCTGATTCGTTCGCATCTGGTCAGCGGCGACATGTCCGTTCCCGGCAGCGAAATCGGTTTGAAGATCGACCAGACCTTGACACAGGACGCCACCGGTACCATGGCTTACCTGGAATTTGAAGCCATGGGCGTGCCTCGCGTAAAGACCGAGCGATCGGTCGCGTATATCGATCACAATACCCTGCAAACCGGCTTTGAAAACGCCGACGACCATCGCTATATCCAGTCGGTATGCAAAAAGCACGGCCTGTATTTTTCCCGCCCCGGCAACGGCATCTGCCATCAGGTGCATCTGGAGCGGTTCGGCATTCCCGGTAAAACCCTCATCGGGTCGGACAGCCATACCCCCACCGGTGGCGGTATCGGCATGCTGGCCTTCGGCGCGGGCGGCCTGGACGTGGCCGTGGCCATGGGCGGCGGCACCTACTACATCTCCATGCCCAAGATGGTGCGGGTCAACCTGACCGGCCGTCTGCGGCCCTGGGTAGCGGCGAAGGACGTCATTCTCGAGGTGCTCCGTCTCCTGTCCGTCAAGGGTGGCGTGGGCAAAATCATCGAATACGGCGGGGAAGGGGTCAAGACCCTTTCCGTGCCGGAACGGGCCACCATCACCAACATGGGTGCCGAGCTGGGCGCCTCCACCTCGGTTTTCCCCTCCGACGACGTGACCCGGGCGTTCATGAAGGCCCAGGGCCGGGAGCAGGATTGGATGGAGCTGAGCGCCGACGCCGACGCGGTGTACGACGAGGTGGTGGATATCGACCTGTCCTCCCTGCGTCCCCTGGCCGCCTGCCCCCATTCTCCCGACAACGTGAAGGCGGTGGAGGATCTCGGCCCCCTGCCGGTTAACCAGTGCTGCATCGGCTCCTGCACCAACTCCTCGCTGATGGATATGCTCAAGGTGGCGGCCATCCTCAAGGGCAAGACTGTTCACCCGGATGTCAGCCTCTCCATCGCCCCCGGCTCCAAGCAGGTGTATAACATGCTGGCTGAAAACGGCGCTTTGGCCGACCTCATCGCGGCGGGCGCCCGGATTCTGGAATGCGCCTGCGGCCCCTGCATCGGCATGGGCCAGTCGCCGAACTCCGGCGGCATCTCCCTGCGTACCTTCAACCGCAATTTTGAGGGCCGTTCCGGCACCGCCGACGCCCAAGTCTATCTGGTCAGCCCCGAGGTGGCGGCGGCCTCCGCCCTCACCGGCGTGCTGACCGATCCCCGCACCCTGGGCGAGGCCCCCGTCGTCACCCTGCCCGAGCGCTTCCTCATCAACGACAATATGATCGTGCCCCCTGCCGATGAGGCCGATATGGACGCGGTGGAAATCGTCCGCGGCCCCAACATCAAGCCCTTCCCCAAAACCGCGCCCCTGCCCGAGACGGTGGAAGCGCCGGTGCTGCTCAAGGTGGGGGACAATATCACCACCGACCATATCATGCCCGCCGGGGCCAAAATCCTGCCCCTGCGGTCCAATATCCCCGCCATTTCGGAGCATTGCTTCGTGCGCTGCGACGAGGAATTCCCCGCCCGCTGCAAGAAACAGGGGAAGGGGATCATCATCGGCGGATCCAACTACGGGCAGGGCAGCTCCCGGGAACACGCGGCCCTGGCGCCTCTGTATCTGGGCATCAAGGCCGTCATTGTCAAGTCCTTCGCCCGCATCCATGTGGCGAACCTCATCAACGCCGGCATCCTGCCTCTGACCTTTAAGAATGAGGCGGATTACGACCGGATTTCCCTCATGGACGACATCGTCCTGCCCGACGTGCGCGCTTGCCTGGAGCAGGGCAAGGACGTGACGCTCGAAAACCGCACGACGGGGGAGAGCTTCCCCCTGAACGCCGCCTTCTCCCGCCGCCAGGTGGAGATGCTGCTGGCCGGCGGCCTGCTGGACTATACCCGCAATCAAAACGGATGAGACGCCCAGCTGTTTTAGAGAAGGGGTGGTAGTATGGCAAAAAGCGAATACATTTCCATGTCGGTGGTGCGCCGCCTGCCCCGGTATTACCGGTTCCTGTATGACTTGAAGGAAAACGGCGTTACCCGGATTTCCTCCCGGGAGCTGTCCCAGAGGATGGGGCTGACCGCCTCCCAGATCCGGCAGGATCTCAACTGCTTCGGCGGCTTCGGCCAGCAGGGCTATGGGTACATGGTCGAGCAGCTGTACACGGAAATCGGTCATATTCTCGGCATGGACTCCCTGTCGGACACCGTGCTGCTGGGGGCCGGCAATATGGGGAAAGCCATCGCCAATCACATGGATTTTGAAAACCGGGGCATTCGGCTGGTGGGGATTTTTGACGATTCCCCCGCGGTCATCGGCAAAAAGGTGCGGGGCATGACAGTGTGCCCCACCGCCGAGCTGGAGGAGGTCTGCGCCGGGTGCAGCCCGCAGGTGGCCATTCTCTGTATCCCCAAGGAGGCCGCACCCGCCCTGGTGGAACGGCTGATCGCCCAAGGGGTCCGCGGCTTCTGGAATTTTTCCCATTACGATATCACCTATCATCATCCCGGCCTGGTGGTGGAGAACGTCCATCTGGGCGATAGCCTGATGACCCTGTCCTACCAGCTGAAGAAAGACTGAACGATCAAAAAAGGAGGGAGCGCCGCGGCGCTCCCTCCTTTTTGTCGCAAAGAAAACGCTCTGCCGTGCGAAAAAAGCGCGGCAGAGCGTTTTTAGGCTAAAAAATCAGCCCTTTTTGAAGCTGTCCTTGAGGGAAACCGAGCGGTTAAACACCAGATGTCCCGGCCGGCTGTCCACATTGTCCACGCAGAAATAGCCCAGCCGCAGGAACTGAAAAGCCTGCGGAGCGGCCGCACAGGCCAAATCCGCCTCCACCTTGCACCCCGTCAGGGTTTCAAGAGAGTCGCGGTTGAGGCACGCGAGGAAGTCCTCCTCGCCCCCCTCCGGATCGGCCTCGGTGAACAGCGAAGCATACAGCCGCACCTCCGCCTCCGCCGCCGTCTCCGCGTCTACCCAGTGGATGGTGCCCTTGACTTTACGGCCGTCGGGGGTGTTGCCGCCGCGGGTTTCGGGGTCGTATTCAGCTAGAACCTCCACCACGTTACCGGCCTCGTCCTTGACGCAGCCGGTGCATTTGACGACGTAGGCCGACTTCAGGCGTACCTCATTGCCGGGGAACAGGCGGAAATAGCCCTTGACCGGCTCCTCCATGAAATCGTCCCGCTCCACCCACAGGGTGCGGGAAAAGGAGACGGGGCGGGTGCCGCTGTCCGGACGGGCAGGGTTGTTCTCTATGGAGAAGGTCTCGGTGGTATCCGCCGGATAGTTGACGATGGTCAGCTTCAGGGGGCGGAGCACGGCCATGGCCCGGGGGGCGTTTAGGTTCAAATCCTCCCGCAGGCAGTGCTCAAGCAGGGCCACGTCCACCACGCTGAACACCTTGGACACCCCCACACGCTCAATGAAATTGCGGATGGAAGCGGGGGTATAGCCCCGGCGGCGCAGGCCGGACAGGGTGGGCATTCGGGGGTCGTTCCAGCCGGTGAGATAGTCGTCCTCCACCAGCTGGCGCAGCTTGCGCTTGGACATGACGGTGTAGTTGATGTTCAGGCGGGCGAACTCAATCTGCCGGGGATCCGCCTCGAGATCCACATGCTCCACCACCCAGTTGTACAGCGGGCGGTGATCCTCAAACTCCAGGGAGCAGAGGGAGTGGGTGATCCCTTCGAGCATGTCCTCGATGGGGTGGGCGAAATCGTACATGGGATAGACGCACCATTTGTCCCCTTGACGATGATGGTGGGCGTGATTGATGCGGTAGATGACCGGATCGCGCATGTTGAAATTGCCGCTGGCCAGGTCGATTTTGGCCCGCAGGGTCATGGAGCCGTCCGGGAATTCCCCGGCCCGCATCCGGGCGAAAAGGTCGAGGCTTTCCTCCACCGGGCGATCCCGGTAGGGGCTGACCGCCGGGCGGGACAGGTCGCCCCGGTTTTCCCGCATTTGCTCGGGGGTCAGCTGGCAGACGTAGGCGAGCCCCTTACGAATGAGGCCGACCGCCAGCTCATACATCTTCTCAAAATAATCGGAGGCGTAGTAGAAATGCTTGCCCCAGTCGTAGCCCAGCCAGTGAATGTCCTCCTGGATGGCGTCCACGTATTCTACGTCTTCCTTGGTGGGGTTGGTGTCGTCCATGCGCAGATGGCATTCGCCGCCAAACTTTTCCGCCATGCCGAAGTCGATGCACAGCGCCTTGGCGTGACCGATATGCAGGTAGCCGTTGGGCTCGGGGGGAAAACGGGTCTGGATGGCGCGGCCATGACAGCGGCCGCCCTCCGCGAGCTCCTCGCGGATGATGTCTTCAATGAAATTGCTGGATTCCGGCGTTTTGACTGTTTCTTCCGACATGGTTATGGAACTCCTGTCCTTGAGGCCGCGGGCGGCCTTTATTTTCTATAGGCGTCGGCGGCTTCCCGGAGGCGGGCGATAACCCGCTCCTTGCCGAGATGCCGCATGATGGCGCAGAGGTCGGGGGTGTTGCGGCGGCCCGTCACCGCGATGCGCAGGACGGTGCTGACGTCCCCGGCGTGCCCTTTATAGCCCTCCGGATTCTTTTTGTACTCCTTGACCTCTGGGCAGAACCCGAGGGAGGGACACATGGCCTTGACCGCGTCGAACCAGGCCTGCTTGTCGAGAGTGGGATCGTAAACCGCCGCATACGCCTCCAGGATAGCGGTGGCGTCCGCCGGGGCGATATTTTCCGGCAGGTCGAAGGCGCGCTGATACAGGCTGTCGTAAAAATAGGCGGCGTATTCCTTGGCGTCGCTCCATTTGGCGATGTCCTTGCGGGGCTTGCTGCCGCCGCGATCGATGGCGAAGATGCCTTCGGCATAGACCGGATCGCTTTCCAGCAAAGCGGAAAACTCCGGATCATATTGTGCCGCCCAGCGGCGGATATATCCGGCGACGGTGGGCGCGTCCATAAAGGCGATGACGTTTTTGCTCACATCGTCCAGCTTGTCCATATCGAACAGGGCGCCGGACACGCTCATTTTTTTCAGGTTGAAGGGGAAGCGGCTGCGGGGCTCGCCGGGATTGCGCCGCCGCCAATCCTCAAAATCGCTGTTGGCGATGGTCAGCAGGTATTCCAGTACGCTGTCGGCCGGATAGCCCTGCTCGGCGTAGAAGTGCATGGCCGCCTCCGGATCCTTGCGCTTGGACAGCTTGCGCTTGCCGCCGTTCTCCTCCTTCATAATGGGACTGACGTGGGCGTATTTCGGCGGCTTGAAGCCCAGCAGACGGAACAGCTGAAGGTGCTTGGGCACGGAGGAAATCCACTCGTCGCCCCGGATGACGTGGGTGGTGCGCATGAGATGATCGTCCACGGCGTGGGCAAAGTGATAGGTAGGCACGCCGTCCGATTTAAGCAGCACCAAATCCTCGTCGTTCTCCGGCATCTCGATGGTGCCCTTGATCATATCGTCGAATTTGACGCGGTTTTCCTCGCTGCCGGGGGAGCGCAGCCGCACCACGTAGGACGCGCCCGCCCGCACCCGTTCGAGCGCCTCCTCGGGCGAAAGGGAGCGGCAGGGGGCGTAGGCCCCATAGTAGCCGGTGCGCTGCTTGGCCTCCTCCTGTTGTTCGCGGACCGCCTGCCGCTGCTCCTCGGTGCAGAAGCAGGGGTAGGCCAGCCCCTTTTCCACCAGGGACTTGACGTAGCATTGGTAGATGGCCACCCGTTCGCTCTGCTGATACGGGCCGTAAGCGCCCCGCACCTCGCCGGGCGCGACAAAGCCCTCGTCGATGGTCAGGCCGTAGGCATTCAGGCCGGTGAGAATATCCTCCGCGCCGCCTGCCACCTCCCGCTTTTTGTCGGTGTCCTCCAGGCGGAAATAGAACACCCCGTCGGAGGCGCTGGCGGTCAGCCGGTTGACCATGGCGGTGAAAAACACGCCGAGATGCAGATACCCGGTGGGGCTGGGAGCAATGCGGGTGACCCGGGCACCCTCCTTCAGCGCGCGGGGCGGATACATGGCCTCGTAATCCTCCGGCGTGTGGGTGATGGCGGGAAACATGGCCGCGGCCAGACTTTCCAATGTCGTCATGTCGATGGTCCTTTCACTGGGATGTATTCCTTTCTACTTTACAATTTTTAGTTGAAAATGTCAATCGATGATGGTAAGATAAAAGGGTTACCACACAGAAAGCTTTGTCGGCAGCGGCTGGAAAAACGCTTGCCGCTGAAAAATGGAGGAATCGGTATGAACTATGCCTTTGCCGAACGGGTGCAGAACCTGAAGCCTTCGGCGATTCGAGAAATCCTGAAATATTCGTCGGATCCGGCGGTCATCCCCTTTTCGGCGGGGAACCCCGCGCCGGAAGCGTTTCCCGTGGAGGCGGTGCAGGAAATCACGGCGAGGATTCTCAGCGAGCATCCCATCGACGCGCTGCAATACAGCCTGACCGAGGGCTATCCGGCCCTGCGGGAGCGGCTGAGCGCGTATATGAAGGAAAAGCACAACGTCGGCCGGGACGGCGACGTGCTGCTGGTGACCTCCGGCGCCCAGCAGGTGATGGGGCTGGCGGTCAAGGCCCTGTGCAACAAGGGGGACGTGGTGCTCTGCGAGGCCCCAAGCTTTATCGGATCTCTCAACGCCTTCCGCTCCATGAACGCCCGGCTGGTCGGCGTGCCGATGGAGAGCGACGGCATGGATATGAACGCCCTGGAGGACGCGCTGAAAACCAACGAGAACGTTAAGTTCATTTATACCATCCCCAATTTTCAGAACCCTTCCGGCATCACCATGAGCCTGGAGAAGCGCCAGGCCATGCTGGCGCTGGCCAAAAAGTATCAGGTGCTGATTCTGGAGGATAACCCTTACGGGGATCTCCGCTTCGAGGGCGCGTATATCCCGTCCATTAAGTCGATGGACGAGGACGGGCTGGTGCTGTACGCGGGCAGCTTCTCCAAGGTGCTGTCGCCCGGGCTGCGGGTGGGCTACGCCATCGGGCCGGCCCCGGTGGTGCAGAAAATGATCGTCTGCAAGCAGGGGGAGGACGTGCACACCGGCATCCTGTCCCAGATGATCTGCGAGCGGTTCATGGCGGCATACGACTACGAGGCGCATTTGAAGGCCCTGCAGGATCTCTATCGGGAACGGGCGCGGGCCATGTGCCGCTACATCGACGAATATCTGGCGCCGGCCGGCGTTACCTATCAGCCGGTGACCGGCGGCCTGTTTGTTTGGTGCACCCTGCCTGAGCGGATTTCGATGCCGGAATTCTGCACCCGCGCCGTCAAAGAGCGCAAGGTCGCCGTGGTGCCGGGCTCCGCCTTCCTGGTGGATGAAGGTCTGCCCTGCTCCTCCTTCCGCGTCAACTTCTCCACCCCCACGGTGGAGGCGATGGAGCGCGGCTGTGTCCAGCTGGGCGAGCTTGCCAGGGAATACCGGAATTGACACCACAGATATAAAGGGGTTTTGGAAGTATGGAACATACCATGGAAACGACCGCGCCGCGCAAAAAACGGGCGCTGAGCTGCATCCAGCCCACCGGCGTGCCCACCCTGGGCAACTATCTCGGGGCGCTGCGCAACTGGGTGACGATGCAGGAGGAATTCGACTGCGCTTACGCGGTGGCGGATCTGCACGCCATCACGGTCCGTCAGGAGCCGGCCAAGCTGCGCGCCCAGACGACTGAGATGTTTGCGCTGCTGCTGGCCATCGGCCTGGATCCGGATAAGAGCTTGATTTTCGTGCAGTCCCAGGTGCCGGCCCATGCCGAGTTGACCTGGCTGCTGTCCTGCAACGCCCAGTACGGCGAGATGGCCCGGATGACCCAGTTCAAGGACAAATCGGCCAAGCATGCGGATAATGTGACGCTGGGGCTGTTCGCTTACCCCGCGCTGATGGCGGCGGACATCCTGCTGTATCAGCCGGATTACGTGCCGGTGGGGGCGGATCAGAAGCAGCATGTGGAGCTGACCCGGGACATTGCCGCGCGCTTCAACGGCCATTACGGCGGGGTGTTCACGGTGCCGGAGCCCTACATCATGAAGACGGGCGCGCGGGTGCGCTCCTTGCAGGATCCTACCAAAAAGATGTCCAAGTCGGACGAAAACCAGAACGCTTTTATTTCGCTTAAGGACGACGCCGCTACTATCCTGCGGAAGTTCAAGCGGGCCGTTACCGACAGCGAGGCCCGGGTGCACTACGCCGAGGGCAAGGATGGCATCAACAACCTGATGGAAATTTACAGCGCGGTGACCGGCAAGGACATGGCGGCCATCGAGGCGGAGTTCGAGGGACGGGGCTACGGCGATTTCAAAGTCGCCGTGGGCGAGGCCGTGGCGGAAGAGCTCCGGCCCATTCAGGAGCGGTTCGCCGAGCTGATGAAGGACAAGGCGCAGCTGGAAATCTTGATGAAGCAGGGCGCGGAACGGGCCGCACAGATAGCCACCCGCACGCTGGATAAGGCCAAAAAGAAGATGGGATTCGTCCTGCTGAAATAAGGAAAAACCGGAGGGCCGCAGCCCTCCGGTTTTTAATATTGGGTCAAATGACCTTCCGTGCGCAGGCCGGGGAAGCCCCACTGGCGCAGTGCCTCATACACGCCCACGGCCACAGAATTGGACAGGTTGAGGGAGCGGGCGGCATCGTTGTCGATCATGGGCAGACGTACGCAGCTGTTCGGATTGTCGTGCAGCAGGCTTTCCGGCAGGCCCTTGGTCTCCTTGCCGAAGACCAGGTACGCGCCGTCGGGATAGGCAACGTCGCTGTAGATATGGCTGGCTTTGGTGGAAAAATAAAAGAAGGGGCCGGCGTTTCTGGCAAAAAAGTCGTCCAGGTTCTTGTAATAGGTAACGTCCAGAAGGGGCCAGTAGTCCAGGCCCGCCCGTTTCAGCTTTTTGTCATCAATGGTAAAGCCCATGGGCTCCACCAGATGGAGACGGGCGCCGGTGGCGGCGCAGGTACGGCTGATGTTGCCGGTGTTCTGCGGGATTTCGGGCTCGACCAGCACGATATTCAGCTGCGGCATACGGTTGCTTCCTTCCTTTCCTACACCCGGCTGCACAGCAGTTGGGCGCGTCCGGTCAGCTTGGCGGTCATTCCGGCGGGCAGGAACACGCTGGCGCCCTTTTTCAAAGGCAGCGCCGTGCCATCCGCGGCGGTCAGCTCGCAGCCGCCCTCCAGGCAGAGCAGGGAGGTAAAGCTTTCTATACTGCCCACGCGCACCGCCTCCTCCACGCAGAGAAGCTGAGAGGTGAACAGGTTGCAGGAGGCCAGGGGCCGGTATGTACCGCCGGGGATGGCGGTGATTTCCCCCACGGCGCCGTAGGGCCGGGTGGGCGGCGCGGTATTGGTGACGTCTACGGCCTTATCCACATGCAGGGGACGGGGCTTGCCGTCCGCGCCCAGGCGGCCGTAATCGGAGACCCGGTAGGTGGTGTTGGAGTTCTGCTGCACCTCGGCGATAAGGATACCGGCGCCAATGGCGTGCAGGGTGCCCGCCTCGATAAAGAACACGTCCCCTTTTTTCACCGGCACCCGATTGCAGACCTCTTCGAGGGTGTCCGTCTCAATGCGGCGGCGGAATTCCTCCTGGGTGAGACCGCGGCTGAAGCCGTATAACAAGGCGGCGCCGGGTTCGCAGTCCACCACGTACCACATTTCCGTTTTACCGAACTCGCCTTCCACCCGCATGGCATAGGCGTCGTCCGGGTGCACCTGGACGCTCAGCCGATCGCGGGCGTCGATGAGCTTGATAAGAATGGGAAAGTAAGGAAAGGCGGCGGCCTTGTCGCCCACGGCGGCATCGCCCCACTGGTCGAGCGCCTCGGGGAGCGTATGGCCGGCCAGCTCGCCGTTGGCGATAAGCGACGCCCCGTCCTTATGGCAGGACAGCACCCAGGCTTCCGCCGCCTTGGCGCTTGTTGTTTCAAATCCAAAATCCGTAATCAAACGAGTACCGCCCCACAGGTAATCTTTAATCGGCGGTTTGAGCAGCAGCGGGTAGGGTTTCATAGACAATCCCTCGATTCTTAAAAATACGCTACTTATCTTATCGTATTTTTCCGATTTTGACAAGGGTGGATTCCGCAGCGGGATTCCCTGCCAGAGGTGGAAATAAACGAGGGGACTGCCAGCATTCCCCTTGCTTGAGAACACAGAGGGCGGAAATCCTAAGAAAGCGAAAGCAAAATATGATAAGGAAAAGGAGGCAATTCAAATGAACAGAGGCGTATCCGGTTTTATGAAAGGAATCGGCATGGGCATTGCTGTGGGCTGTGTCGCCGGGGCTATGGGCAACAGCTACATGAAGTCCAACAAGAAGGGCCTGAAAAAGAACGTGGGAAGAGCCCTGCGCAACGTGGGCGATCTGGTGGACAACGTGACGGGCATGTTCTAAGAGGCAGTTCGCTGGAGGCGGGAGGGGAGACCCTCCCGCCTCCTTTTGTCGAATGCCGGCCCATGGTATCGTGAATTTTCGGTGAAATCGCTTTACTTTACCGCGGCTTTCGTGTATGATAAAAGGGTTACAGCGAAAGCTGGCTATATATGGAATCGGGATCCAAGGAGGAAAAACCATGGACGACAAACGGGATGAGCAGGAACGCGACGAGAACCTGGAAACCTTCGGAGAAAACGGGGTTCTGGGCCGTTCCATCAGTTCGGCGGAACTTCGGGAACAGGAGAAGCGCAGAAAAGAGCAGGAAAAGGCCGAGCGTAAGATGAGAAGGCGGAGCAGGAAGGAATATCGCCATGGCATGCCCCGCGAGAAAAACACCACCCTGTGGGTGATGGTGGGAATCCTGGGGGCTGTGGTGATAGCGGTAGGGGTTATGATGGCGATCGAATTTGCGACGAGCGGTAAGGACAAGGCAGCGAATTCCAATGAATTCATCGCGGAGGAAACCGCGCTGCCGGAGATGTCGGCGGAAGGCATCAAAGGGATTATCACGCGGGCCTATTACACCAACGACAAGCATTTTGCCGTTGTGCTCAAGCTTTCCAACGCCTACAATACCAAGCATTATCTGACGTCTTTGGAAGTCAAGGTCAGCAATGGGGACGGCGAGCTGATCGCGAGCGGCTATACGGATTCCATTGAGGATTTCGCACTCGATCCGGAGAGCTACGGCACTTTCACGTTTTATATTTCCCCGAAGTATGTCAAGATTCCGGACGATTCCCTGGAAAATCTGACGTATGAGATCACCACGGGCGGCCGGCTTGAGGACGAAAACGCGACGGCGAAGACAGACGCCACCACCGGCACGGAAGCGACCGCCACCACGAGCGCTGAGTGATCGATATCGAATAATTAGCAGCCGGAAGGAGCCAATGCCTCTTCCGGCTGCTTTTTCACAGCGTACAAAAACGGCCGCCCGTTGAAAAGGGCGGCCGCGATTTATAAGAGGGAACGAAACAACCGATAGGAATCGTCGAAAATCTCATGAGAAATAAAGAAGTCGGAGAAAGCCAGAACCAGCATCAGGACAAACAGCGCCAGGCCGATGCTGCTCAGAACAATGCCCGCCACCGCCATGTGGCCGCTGCCCTTGGATTTGGCGATGATGCCGAGGATCAGCCCCGCGATCCCCATAAAAACGGAGGAATCACCCGCGAGAAGAATCGGAATGGACAGAATCCCGAGAACCAGGGAAGCTATCGCCAGGCCGTCGTTTTTCCGGTGGGGAACAGCCGGGTACGCATAAGGGACCGGCGTGTAGCCCGGCTGCTGGGGCGAATAATAGGAATAGGGCGGCGTGTTGACGGGCGGCGGCGGGCTGTACGGCTGCGCGTAAGGCTGCTGCGTATAGGGGGTGTTGACCGGCGGCTGGGGCGCGGCGGGATAAACCGGCGGCGCATAGCTGGCCGGCGGATAGGATACCGGCGGCTGCAAGGGAGCGGCCGGCATGTCCGGCAGGGCGGGCGCCGCGTGAATGTCCGGAATGGGCGGTATGGGGGAGGAGAAAGGGGCGGGCGGCGTACAGCTGGGTTCCTGTCCGCCTGCGGAGGGACGGAAATCAAAATCGTCTGGCATGGAAAAGCCTCCTCCTGATTTCAATGAAAAGGGCGGGAATATCCCTGTTCAGTATAGCATGAAAGACGTATCGGCACAAGACTGGCGGCTTTCCTTCATCAAAACGTAATAATCCGTCCGCCAGGCGGGAACGCTATAGAGAGACTTTATGAAAAGAAGGCTGCATCTATGCCGGATCTGCCGTTTTCCAGCCGCGCCGATCACGTGGAATCCCTGCTGCGCGTGAAGGAAAGTTTTGATGTGATCGCCAGAAAGATACTCGTCGGCGGGCGGGACGCCGTGTTGTTTTTCATCGACGGTTTCGTCAAGGACGAAGTGATGGAAAAAATCCTCGAATATATTATGTCCCTGAAGGCGGAGGAAGTAAAGGATATTTCCGGCGCCGAGGTGTTTGCCGGCCGGTTCATCACCTATGTGGAGGTGGATACCGAGCAGGATCCGCAGGCGGTGCTGGTTCCGGTGCTGTCCGGTCAGCTGGCCCTGCTGGTGGACGGGGTGGACGGCTTCATCCTGATCGACGCCCGCACCTATCCGGCCAGAGGGGTGGAAGAACCGGACAGTGACCGGGTTCTGCGGGGATCGCACGACGGGTTCGTCGAGACGCTGGTGTTTAACACCGCCCTCATCCGCCGGCGCATCCGCGATCCACGGCTGACGATGGACATCCACCAGGTGGGAACGGTGTCCCAGACCGACATCGTGCTGTGCTATATGGAAAATCGGGTGGATAAAAAACTGCTGGACAAGCTGAAAAAGAAGCTTGACAGCATTGATATCCCGACCCTGACCATGGCACAGGAAAGCCTGGCCGAGTGCCTAATCGGCCGGCAGTGGTTCAACCCCTTTCCCAAGGTGCGGTACACCGAGCGGCCGGACTGTGCGGCGGCCAGCATCGCGGAGGGGCGGATTCTGCTGCTGGTGGACAATTCCGCCGCCGCCATGATTTTGCCCACCAGCATTTTCGATTTTGTTCAGGATACCAACGACTTCTATTTTCCGCCGCTGGTGGGGTCGTACCTGCGGTTTGTGCGGGCGCTGGTGTCGCTGTTCACCATGTTCATGACGCCGGTCTGGTATCTGCTGATCAAAAATCCCGACATCGTCCCGAAATGGTTGGAGTTCATACAGGTACACGAGCCGAATTCCATCCCCATTCTGCTCCAGCTACTGATCATCGAGCTGATCATCGATGGGGTCAAGCTGGCCTCGCTGAACACGCCGACGGTACTCAGCAACGCGTTTTCGGTCGTGGGGGCGCTGATACTCGGCGAATTCGCCATCAAAGCCGGCCTGTTTGTGCCGGAGGTGCTGCTGTATATGGCCTTTGTGGCCATTGCCAACTTCACACAGCCGAGCTTTGAACTGGGGTATGCGCTTAAGCTGTTCCGCATGCTGCTACTGGTACTGACGGCGCTGTTCAACTGGTGGGGGTTCGCCGCGGGGGTCGGGCTCTTCCTGCTGACTATCGCCATCACTCCCACTGTGTGCAACAGCGGCTATCTTTATCCGCTTATTCCGTTCAACTGGAGGGCATTCCGCCGTCTGCTGTGGAGACGGCCCATCAGTAAAGACAATACCTGAAAATTTTGCAGGCCCCGGATAAGTATCCGGGGCCTGCGGGACGTTTTACTTGCCAGGTGCGGGGGAGATGGAGTATAATAAGGCGTACCTCACCAAGGCTGGAAGGATAGGGGCTGCTGAAATGAAAGTGTTGATGATTCCCTCCTGGTACCCTACGGCTGAAGCGCCGCTGCTGGGCACCTTTTATAAAGAGCAGGCGGAGGCGCTGGCCGCCCGAGGGGTGGATATGGCTGTGCTGTATGTGAATGTCAGCGGCGATTTCCATCCCGCGCATAACGGCATTCACCGGGACGACGCCGGCGGCGTGCTGACCTATACCTATGTGCATCCCAACCTGACGCCCCGCTGGGAAAAGGGGCGGTGCATCCAGCGGACTCGGATGCTGGAAAAACTGTACCGCCGCCTGGAGAAGGAGTGGGGGAGGCCCGATGTGGTGAATCTGCGTTCCTCCCTCCAGGGGTACGAGGCAGCGGCGCTCTGCAGGTGGCACGGGCTGCCCCTGTTTTTCATGGAGCATTCCTCCTATGTGGTGACGGAAGGGCCGGACAGCGAGGCGGTCCGCCGGCTGCACGCCGTTATGGATGCGGCGACGGTCAACGCCTGCGTCAGCTCGGTACTGTACAAGGTGATGGCGCCCTACAGGGAAACGCGGATCATTCCGGATTTCGTGGACGACAGCCGGTTTATTATCCAAGAAACGGCGCCGAGAGAGACGTTCACCTTCCGCGCCATGGGCCAGCTGCGGCCCATCAAGGGGCACGACACCCTAATCCGCGCGTTCGCGCTGCTCAAGAAAATGACGGACCGGCCGGTTTGCCTCGAGATAGCCGGAAAGGGCGTGCTGCACGACAATCTCCAGAAACTGATTGACCAGTTGGGCATAGCGGACAACTGTCGCCTGGTCGGGGCGATCCCACGGGATGAGGTGGTCGGCTTCATGAACGGATGCGACTGCTTTGTGTGTTCCTCCCGCACGGAGATGCTGTCCTGCGTACTCCACGAATGCGCCGCGTGCGGCCGGCCGGCCATTGCCACCCGCTGCGGCGGCCCGCAGGATATTATCACCGAGGAAACCGGGGTGCTGGTGCCGGTGGATGATCCCCAGGCCATGGCGCAGGCGATGCTGGAGATGCTCGACCGGGCGGCCGGCTACGACCAGGAGCGGATCCGGGCTAGCATCCTGGAGCGGTTCGGCATCGAGCCGGTATGCGGGCAGCTGATAAAGGCCTGCCAAGACAGCGCGAAAGGGGGCAAGTGATATGACTTTACCCCAGACGGAATCGCTGCGATTTCGGGAAAGGGACGGCGTGCCGGTGGTGGTTTTCCCGGCACTGGAGGCGGTGCCTTTTGTTCGGCACGGATTTTCCACCCGGCTGGGTGGGGTGAGTCAGGGGATATACGCGAGCATGAACCTGAGTTTTACCCGTGGGGACGATCCATGCGCCGTTCGGGAGAATTTCGACCGTTTCTGCAGCGCTGTCGGGGTTTTAGCCGATCGGGTGGTGGTTTCCGCGCAGGAGCATCATACCACGATATACAACGCCACGGCGGCCGACTGTGGGCGCGGGATTACGCGGGATCGGGGCTACGAGGATGTGGACGGACTGCTGACCGACGAGCCGGGAGTGGTGCTCTGCACCCAATACGCCGACTGTGTGCCGCTGTTTTTCGTCGATCCCGTCCGGCGGGTGGTGGGAACTTCCCATTCCGGCTGGAAAGGAACGGTCGCGCAGATCGGCGCGGTGACGGTGGAGCGGATGTGCGCGGATTACGGTTGCCGCCGTCAGGATATTCTGGCGGGGATCGGCCCGTCCATCGGGCCCTGCTGCTTTGAGGTGGACGCGCCGGTATACGAGGCCTTTGCCGGTATGGATCTCTGGGAGGAGCGGTTTGTCCGCCGCCGGACGGAGGAGAAGTTTGACATCGATTTATGGGCGGTCAACCGGCGGATTCTGGAAAAGGCCGGACTGCGGCCGGAGCACATTACGGCGACCGATTTGTGTACCAAATGCCATGCCGACGTCTTCTGGTCCCACCGGGTGACCGGCGGGCAGCGCGGCAGTCTGGCGGGGTTTATCGCCATGGAATTTTAAAGGAGGAGAAGGTGAGCCGTCATGCCCTATTCACTCACGGACACCCTGCTGTATTTCTTCATTTACAGTTTCTGCGGCTGGCTGATGGAAACGATTCTCTGCTCGGTACAGGAGCGCCGCTTCATTAACCGCGGGTTTTTGAACGGCCCGCTGTGTCCCATTTACGGTTGCGGGGTCACGCTGATTATGATTTTCCTGCTGCCGGTGAGGGACGGTCTGTCCAATCTGGCCATTGCGCTGCCGGTCGTGTTCATTGCCGGGGCGGGGTTGGCGTCCGCTGTGGAGTTTATTACCTCCTGGCTGATGGAAAAGCTGTTTCACGCACGCTGGTGGGATTATTCCCATTATAAATACAATCTGGGCGGACGGATTTGCCTGTCCATTTCCCTGGCCTGGGGAGGACTTGCCACCTTCTTTGTGTACATAGTGCAGCCGCTGTTCGAGTCACTGGTGGGCAAGCTGTATGGATGGAACGCTCATTTGCCGCTGGTTCTGGCGGTTACCTTTACCGTCCTGTTTCTGGTGGACTGCGCCTTTTCCGTGCGGATCGCCCGCTCGCTGGGCAACAAGCTGGAGCAGATGGAAAAGCTGGGTGAGCTCATCAAGGCGCATCTGGAGGGGCTGGAGTTGCCGGCCGCCGAGGATGTGGAACTGAAGCTGCAGGCCGCCTATGACCGCTATGCTGCCCGGAAGCAGGAAGCGGCGGCGTCTCTGCGCGGGAAATTAGATGGGTTGCGCGGCTTGGGCCGGGAGGATGTCGCGGACAGACTGCGCCATATGGCCGAGGAACTGCAAGCGAAGCGAACCGGTCTCATGCAGCAGGTCAAGCCCACGCAAAAGCGAATGCTGTCGGCTTTCCCCACCATGAAACGGGGCGGGGACGGCCGCGTGCTGAGCGAACTGAGGGAACATCTGCATATCCGGAAGAAAAAATAAATCGGTACCGCCGGAGTATCGGCGGAAAAATTTCAAAAATGGCTCTGCGGATAATCCCGCAGAGCCATTTTTTATACCGCTTTCAGTTCGGCAATTTGCAGATGCTCCAATACGGCGGTGCCGCTTAACTCCAAATCGCAGAGGTTATAATCCAGCATCTGCCCGCAGGTCAATAGGCACTGCCCGCCGCCGATAAACACTTCCGCGCCGGTGGTGTCCAGCAGGATACGCAGAGAGGCGCGGCCGTTTTCCAGGCAGAGAGGGGCGGTAAAATCGTCCCAGGAGATCGTGTCGCTACTCCAGTCCAGATGCCAATGCAGGCCGAAAACACGGATGTCCGCGGTGCCGGCCGCGTCGCCGCTCAACTCGATTTGCAGGTCGTAGCCGGCCTCCCGCAGCGTTTCGCGGCAGGGGAGAGGGCGGGAGTCCGTTTGATGGATTTCCTGATAGAGATCGCGCAATTCGGCGATGGGGTTGGCGCAAAGAACCATGCGATCGCCCACCGTGCGCAGGGTCATTTCACAGGGGATGTTCATGCTCATATTGAACGGGGCCGCGGGCAGCGCGTGGTTATTCCAGGCGATCCGCACCCGGCGGCTGTCGCCCTCTCGGAGATTGAACCAGGACTGGGCGGCATAGCTGGCGTTGCCGACATGCAGACGGCCCGCGCTCTGTTCCGCACGGAAGCTGTAGCCGTCGAAGCTGCCCACCAGGTACCGGTCATAAGCGCCGATGAGCACCCATTTGATATTCGTGCCGTCCCTGTCCAGCGGGAGAGGATAAAAATCGGGACACTCCCAGTCCTCATCGATGGCGATCACCTGCAGAAGCGACCAGTCCAGCAGGTTGTCCGAGGCGAACAGGCCGTAATCGTGCTTATTCAGAAACAACGCCAGGATGTAGCGATCGGTTTCAGGGTGATAAATAACCTTGGGATCTCGGTTTTCCTCGGCGAAATAGGGGATAATCGGGTTGCCCTCATATTTGCGGAAGGTCAAGCCGCCGTCCGTGCTGTAGGCCAGGCACTGGCTGGCTTTTTTTTCAGCGGACAGCGCGCTTGCGCCGCCGGCCGCCGTGTAATACAGCAGCAAGGGCGGCCGGATTCCGTCGCCCAGGCCGGAGCGGTTATCGAAATCCACCACGGCGCTGCCGGAAAACATGGTGCCCAGCTCGTCCGGGTACAGGGCGGGTTCCCTCTCCTCCCAGCGGAGGAGATCGGTGCTGACCGCGTGCCCCCAGTGCATGTTGCCCCAATTGCTAGAAGCGGGGTTGTACTGGTAGAACAGATGGTATGTCCCGTCCACCGTGCACAAGCCGTTGGGATCGTTCAACCAGCCCTGTTTGGCGGTGTAGTGGAATTTGGGGCGCAGGCGGGAGGCACGGGGCGCCTCGTCCTCAGCCGTCTGGCGCAGGGTGAGCGGCATTTCCGGAACGGTGCGCAGCGTCAGCGTGCGGCCCAGCAGATGCCGGATGGGAAGATACACAACATAGTCGGGATGCAGGGGATCCAGCGGGATATCCAGGTCATACACCAGCGTGTCGCCGTCCAGAAACTCCAGACGCTTGCTGCGGGCGGTGTAACTGACGGGGCACTCGAGGAAGGGCTGTTCACAATGAAGCTGCATAGATCGTCGCCTTCTTTCAAAAAACTTTACGGTCTTATCATAAACCAAAGAGGGGGAAGATATGATTTCATTATAGAGAAAAGAAAAAACGGTGTCAATCCATGAAAGGAGAGGAAACTATGCCACATACAGGCGCGGATAAAACGGAGGCGGTCTATCCTGGCTTCTGGAACACGCTGGCAACCGGTTTTTTGATCGGGATTGGCTCCATAGCGCCGGGGGTCAGCGGCGGCGCGATCGCGGTGGTGTTTAATCTTTACGACCCCATAACGGACGCCGTCGCCCATTTTTACCGAGATTTTAAGAACAAGATGAAGTTCTTAGTCCCTCTCTGTCTGGGCGCGGGAGCCAGTATCTTACTGTTTAGTCAGGTCATCGCTTACTTTTTTGGCCATTACAACGTGGCCACCCGGTGCCTGTTCGTCGGTCTGATGGCCGGGACGCTCCCTTCGGTTTTTCACACCGCGAGACGGCAGGGGTTCCGCTGGTGGTATCTGCTCCTCATGCTGGCGGCGACGGCCGGGACGATTTGGCTGTCCTTTGCTCATTTGTTCGTCTATACCGGTGGGGAGGAGGGGCTTACCTTTCCCATCCTGTTGATTTGCGGGGCCGTACAGGGGTTCGGCACCATCGTGCCGGGCGTTAGTTCCTCCTTCCTGCTGATGGGGGCCGGGCTGTATGACACGGTCCTGGACATCATCCGCACGGTGGATATTCCCCGGCTCATCCCCTTTGCCATCGGGTTCGGCACGTTCGTCCTCCTGTTTGCCAAAATCATTCAATGGCTGTACCGGAAGGCTTACGGCTTGGTCAGCTTCCTGGTGGCTGGGCTGCTTCTGGGTTCGGTCTTCCCGGTGATTCCGCCCCTTAGGGCGGATCTGCCGTCGGCCATGGCGGTGCTCCTGGGGGCGGTGGGCTGCCTGCTGTCCTGGTATCTCCTCCGCTTGAAAACCCATGCGCAGGACGCGCAAGGGCTGCCGATTGAATCAAGAGGGGGTTAGTGGTATAATGTCCCCGGAATGGGGAGTGGCAGATGGCTGTTTTGGTAAAGGACACGCGTTTTTATACCACATTTTTCCGGCTGACCGGCACGATTGCACTGCAGAATTTGATAGTATTCAGCGTCAATCTGGCGGATAATATCATGCTGGGGGCCTACGGCGAGACTTCGTTGGCCGGGGTGGCCCTGGTCAACCAAATTCAATTTTTGCTGCAGATGATCGTTATGGGCGTGGGGGAAGGGATCATCGTTCTATCCGCCCAGTATTGGGGCAAAGGACAGACCGGCCCGATTCGCCGCACGGTGGGGATCGGGCTGTGGTGCGGGGTGCTGGCATCTCTGGCGCTGGCGGCGGTGGTCTTCCTGTTCCCCGGCGCGGTGCTGGGGCTGTTGACCAACGACGCCTCCCTGATTGCCGAAGGGGTCAAGTATCTGCGGATTATCTGCTTTACCTATCCGCTGTTTGCGGTGACGAATGTCCTGCTCTGTTCCCTGCGAGGGGTGGAGACGGTGCGCATCGGCTTTCTGGTGTCCCTGACCACGCTGGTCATTAATACCTGCCTCAATTATATCCTCATCTATGGACATTTCGGCGCGCCCCGCCTGGGCGTGAGGGGCGCGGCCATTGCCACGCTGGCAGCCCGCGCGGTGGAATGCCTGGTGACGATCCTATATGTGCGGTTTAGAGATAAGAAGCTCTCTTTCCGACTGGCCGATGTGTTTCGGCTGGATAAAGGGATAGGCCGGGACTATTTTCGCAGCGGGGCGCCGGTCATTCTTTCCAACGCCTCCTGGGGGATCGCCATGGCGATCCAGACGGCTATATTGGGGCATCTCGGCAAAACAGCGGTGACGGCCAACAGCATTGCCACCACGGTATTTCAGATTTTGACAGTTCTCAGCTACGGTGCGGCCAGCGCATCGGCGGTCTTGATCGGCAAAACCGTGGGGGAGGGTAAACTGGATAAGGTCCGGCAGTACGCCAAGACCATGCAGCTGCTGTTCCTGCTGCTGGGGCTGGCGACTGGGGCGGCACTATTTCTCTGCCGGGATTTTGTGCTCAGCTTCTACGCCATCACCCCGGAGTCCCGCAGCCTGGCGCTGGCGTTTATCGCCGTGTTGTCGGTGACGGTGGTGGGCACCTCCTACCAAATGGCGGTGCTTACCGGCATTGTCCGAGGCGGCGGGGACACGCGATTTGTCCTGTTTAACGATCTGATTTTTATGTGGGGGGTGGTGCTGCCCTCCTCGGCGCTGGCGGCGTTTGTTTTTCACCTGCCGCCGCTGATGGTGTTCATCTGCCTGAAAAGCGATCAGATTCTGAAATGCGCGGTGGCGGCGGTCAAGGTCAACCGCGGCGGCTGGATCCGCCAGTTGACCCGTCCCGCCGAATAGACCGGCGGAAGAGAGAAAGGATGCCGGAAACATGAAAACCATTGTATCGGTAATACCCGTGGAGGATGAGGACAAGCGGCTGCTGGAGCAGGCGGCACCCGGTTACCGGCTGCTTTTTGCGCAGCCGCGGGAAATCCCGGCCGACGGCCTGCGCGACGCGGAGGTGATACTCGGCAACGTACCCCGAAGCGTCCTGCGGGAGGCCATCCGGCTCCGATGGCTGCAGCTCAACAGCGCGGGGGCGGATCTCTATCTGCAGCCCGGCGTGCTGCCGGAGGGCGTGCAGCTGACCAACGCCACGGGAGCCTATGGCCCGGCGGTTTCGGAGCATCTGCTGGCCATGACGCTGGAGCTGATGAAAAAACTGCACCTGTATCGGGACAACCAGCAGGACAAGCTTTGGCGGGACGAGGGGACGGTGACGGGAATTGCGGACGCGGTGTTTCTGGTCGTGGGACTGGGAGATATCGGCAGCTGCTATGCCCGGAGCGTTCACGTGCTGGGTGGCCGCGTTATCGGCGTGCGCCGGCACGCGGGGGAGACGCCGCCTTACGCCGAGCGGCTGGTGACGGCGGATAAGCTGGACGAGGTTCTGCCGCTGGCGGATGTGGTGGTTCTGTGCCTGCCGGGAACGCGGGAGACCGCCGCCCTGTTTTCCGCCCGACGCCTGGCGCTCATGAAGCGCGGCGCCTTCCTGCTCAATGGGGGGAGAGGCACCGCCGTTGACACCCAGGCGCTTTGCGACGCCCTGCGCAGCGGCCGCCTGGCGGGGGCGGGGCTGGATGTTACCGACCCGGAACCGCTTCCCGCCGATCATCCCCTGTGGACGCTGCCGAACGCCGTCATCACGCCGCATATTTCTGGCTGGTATCACATGCGTCAGACACAGCGGCGAATCGTGCGTTTATGCGCAGAAAACCTGCGGCGGTATGTTGCCGGCGATCCCTTGCTGAATCTGGTGGATCCGGCCACGGGGTATCGGCAATTCCAGGAAAATGGGTGATGAACGGGTATAAAAATTAATGCCAGCGAGTACAGCGCGGCGGAGCTCATAAAATTTGTCCGGGTTTGCAGTCTTGCCCCGTATTTTTATGATGACGGTTTTTCGTCGGTTTTTCGCTGCAAGATGATTGACAAAACGGGAATTATCTAGTACAATAAATAAGTTTGGGCCGATACCGACCCGGCGAATGCGAGAATAGGAGAGAAAAGTATGTCGCGATACGACGTTGTCATTGTGGGCGCCGGACCTGCCGGCATTTTTACTGCTCTGGAACTGAAGGATAAAGCACCGCAGCTGGATGTGCTGCTGGTGGACGAGGGCTTGACGATCGATCGGCGGAACTGCCCGGCGCGCAAGACCGGCCGCTGCGTGCACTGCCAGCCCTGCAATATTATGAGCGGCTGGTCGGGGGCCGGCGCTTTCTCGGACGGCAAGCTGTCGCTGTCCGAAGAGGTGGGCGGCAATATCGTCGATTATATGTCGGCCGAGGAAGCGCGGGAGTTTATTCGGTACGCCGATTCCCAGTACACCCGTTTCGGCGCGCCCGACAAGGTGCATGGTCTCAACGACAAAAAGGTCGAGGAAATCGACTACGAATGCAGCCGCCACAACATCCATCTGGTGAAATGCCCAGTGCGGCATATGGGTACCGAATACAGCTTTGAGACGCTGCGCAATATGTACCGCTATCTAATCGAGCAGCCGGGCTTTACCTTCCGGGAGCTGACCCGGGCCCAGTCTCTGCACATCGAGAACGGCCGGGTGACCGGCGTGGTTTTGTGCACCAAGGGGCAGGAGCCGGAGTCGGTGGAAGCCGGCTATGTGGTGGCCGCGCCCGGACGGGGCGGCGCCGACTGGCTGAATCACGTGGCTCACGACAACGGTATTGACACGAAGAACAACGAAGTGGATATCGGCGTGCGCGTGGAGGTGCCCAATTCGGTGATGGATCACCTGACCGCCCATTTGTATGAAGCGAAAATGGTATACTACAGTGATACGTTCGAGAACAAGGTGCGCACCTTTTGTATGAACCCCGGCGGGATCGTCAGCGAGGAGCATTACCAGGGCGGGATTGCCGTGGTCAACGGCCACTCCTACGCGGAGGAGGAGCGCCGCACCGCCAATACCAACTTTGCCATGCTGGTGTCCTCCCGGTTTACCGAGCCGTTTAACCGCCCCATCGAATACGGCCGCTATATCGCCCAGCTGGGGAATATGCTGACCGGCGGCGGGATCATGGTGCAGCGGCTGGGCGATCTTCTCCAGGGGCGGCGCACCGACGCTTCCCGGCTGAGCCGTTCCACCACGGTGCCTACCCTGAAAACCGCCGTGCCGGGCGATTTGTCCTTCGTGCTGCCCCACCGGCATCTGACCAGCCTCATCGAGGCCATGAAGGCGTTTGACAAGGTGGCGCCCGGCCTGTATTCCAAAAACACCCTGCTGTATGGGGTGGAGGTCAAATTCTATTCCTCCAAGGTGGCGGTGGACAACCATTTCGAAACCGCCGTCGATGGTCTGTATGCCATCGGCGACGGTGCCGGCATCACCCGCGGTCTGATGCAGGCCAGCGTGACCGGCGTCGTGGTGGCCCGGGACATCGCCTCCCGATAACGTTCTTAAAATACCCGGCGCTTTCAAAACGAAAGCGCCGGGTATTTTTACATGGCCAAAACGCCGGTTTCATCCTTGAGTAAAATCAAGATTTGCTCCTCCAGGCCGGTCTGGCAGTCGATATAGACCAGCACCTGCTCGTTATCCTCGCCCTGGCAGGTGAATTCGTAGCAATAGGTTTCATTCAGGCTCTCGGAGGGCACCACCACCTGTTTGGCGGCGCCGGTAACGGTCAGCAGCGGGCTGAGCTTGTCCTTGGCCTGTTCCGCCGTGAGGGCGGCCTTGGGCAGGGTGCGGGAGGTGTGATTCATCAGGTAACCGGTGGCGTCGAAGGACACTGCCTGCCCGTTGTCCATGGCGATCCCCACCTTGATGAGATCGGGGTAGAATATCACGCCATTCGGCGCGTAGGCATAATTGATGGTCAGCACGCCGTTGTTCAGGCTATAGTACCGCTGAACAAACCCCGGCAGGTCGTTCTCGTTCATGACCCGATCGCCCATTTGCAGGGCTTCCTCGATCGTCAGGCGGCCTTCCCCGATGGGGCGGGAATGGATGAAATACTGGACAAAACCGCCCGCTTTGGTCACGTTGATGCGGAAGTTGTCGCCGGTGAAGGAGTAGCAGGGGATCGTCCCGCCCATGTCGCCGGCGGCCTGCAGCTTGCCGGAATACCAGTGGCTGGCCTTGGACAAAGCGGCATCGCCGCTGACGGCGGCTTTGCCCTTGAGCAGCTTCGGCTCCTGCTGCTGAATGTGATCGGAGAAGGGGCCGTCGTAAATCAGCGTGGGATAGTCCTCGAAGCCCTCCTCCATATCGTGGAAGCCACTGTTGACATTGGGAGCGGCGACTTCGGCGGCCTGCGCCGCGTCATCAAAGGCCAGCAGCCCGGCCTGGGCCTGGTTCTGCATGCCCGCCACCTGGTTATACACCTTGTGGGAATAGGCGGCCAGAGCCTTCATAGAGGCGGTTTCCTCATCGGTAATGCTGCCCCCCGCGGCCACCCGGTTGGATAAAACCATGCAGAAATCGCCGACCTGCGACAAAAATTTATAGGTGCCCGCCAGTTCCGAACCGTTAACGGGAAGCTGCCCCAGCGTTTCCTTGGCAAAGCCGGCCTCCCGCCACAGCTTGGAGGAAAGGCCCTGCAGCTGACTGGCCGTGGAGGCGTATTTGCCCTTTTCCAGCGTGATGTCCAGATTGCCCAAATAATCCGTCAGTTCGCCCAGCGCCCGCTGGTAGGTGTATTCGATGGTGGTGCGGTGACGGCGGGCGGCTGTATACCCGGTGATGGTGCCGGCCGTCAGCGCCACAATCAGCGCCACGTTGAAGCTGATGAGCCGGACAACGCCCCGGCGGCTTAAGGATGAGGTCTTTCCCATTGTTAATCCAGCCTTTCCATTGCAGTTGAGAGGTATTACCAATATACGTCTATAGCGTTGCCGGAATGCGTGCGGATATGCCGGCTGGTCAATGGAAAGATTTAACTGGATGACAAACGCCGCCCGGAAACCATCCGGACGGCGTTTGCGATTCTTAGCGGTTTTCGATGGGCGTGTACTCCCGGTGAGGTGCCACGCTCTTATAGGCGGGGCGGATAATTTTTCCGGCGTTGATAAGCTCCTCAATGCGGTGGGCGCTCCAGCCGGCGATGCGGGAGATGGCGAAAATCGGGGTGTACAGCTCCAGTGGCAGGTTCAGCATGCTGTAAACAAAGCCGCTGTAGAAATCCACGTTAGCGCTAACGCCCTTGTAAATCTTCCGTTCCTCCGCGATGACCTGCGGGGCCAGCTGTTCTACCAGAGAATACAACATGTACTCGTCTTCCCGCCCCTTTTCTTCCGACAGGCTCTTGACAAACTTTTTGAATATGTTGGCCCGGGGATCGGACAGGGAATACACCGCGTGGCCCATGCCGTAGATGAGGCCGGAACGATCGAATGCCTGCTTGTTCAGCAGCGCTTTCAGATACGCCGTAACGGCTTCCTCGTCCTTCCAGTCCGTCAGCGTGTTCTTCATGTCCTCGAACATCCGGACCACTTTAATGTTGGCGCCGCCGTGCTTCGGCCCTTTCAGGGAGCCGAGAGAGGCCGCGATGACGGAATAGGTGTCGGTGCCGGAGGAGGAGACCACGTGGGTGGTGAAGGTGGAATTGTTGCCGCCGCCATGCTCGGCGTGCAGCACCAGCGCCAAGTCGAGAACCCGGGCCTCCAGATCGGTGTACTGGCTGTCGGGACGCAGGACGCGCAAGATGTTTTCCGCCGTGGACAGCTCCGGCAGGGGATTGTGGATATACAGGCTGTTGCCGTCGTGATAATGGCTGTAGGCCTGGTAGCCGTAGACAGACAGCAGGGGGAACAGCGCAATAAGCTGCAGACACTGGCGCAGCACGTTCTCGATGCTGATGTCGTTGGCGTTGTCGTCGTAGGAATATAGGGTCAGCACGCTGCGCGCCAGCGTGTTCATCATATCCGGACTGGGCGCTTTCATGATGATATCCCGCACAAAGCTGGTCGGCAGGGTGCGGTAATCGGCCAGAACCCGCTGAAAATCGGCCAGCTGCTCTCGGCTAGGAAGATTGCCGAATAACAGAAGATACACGGTTTCTTCAAAGCCATACCGTTTTTCCTGGATAAATCCGCCCACAATCTGTTCAATATCGATGCCGCGATAGAACAGCTTCCCTTCGCAAGGGACGGATTCGCCATTGATTTCGACGCTGGATTGGATTTCGGATATCTCCGTCAGTCCCGTCAGCACACCTTTTCCCTTGAGATCCCGCAGCCCGCGGTTGACCTGGTACTTCGTGTAGAGGGACGCGTCAATTTGGCTGTTGTCCAGACAGAGCTGGGTCAACTCCTTAATCTTTGGTGTGATTTCCGCATATGTGTTACCCACTCGCACCCATCCTTTCTTCTCGTCATTCGATGAATAACCCTCAGTATATCATATGGAGGATGGAAAATTGTGAAGAAAATTAAAATTTCTTATTTTTTCAATAATTTCGGTGAAAACGAATAGAATTTTTGGCAAATGAATAGAAATCTATGGGGTGAGGGGGTTTGAAAAAATACAGAGAGGAAAACTGGAGAGTCCGGGTGAAGCACTGGATAGCCCTTTGGAGCAGAGCGGAATCCGCCGCCAATGTGCTGGAGCTGGTTCTATTGGAGGCTGTCAAAAAAGGGGCCGGTCAATGACCGGCCCCCTTCAAAATGCGGCGAAGGCATATACCGCCATGCCGGCGGTCATCAGCAATACGGGCGAGGTTTTCCAGAATGCGGGCAGCCCCGGGCTGTCCAAACGGCTGGCCGCGGCGCCGAAGGCCGCCACCAGGCAGCCAGCCAGCAGGGAAACGCCCAGGACAATCAGCAGGGCGGACCACCAAACAGTGGTGACATCGCGCAGGCACAGCAAAGCGGCGTAGCCCGCAGCCGCCAGCGCCGGATCGGCCAGCATGTCCCGCCGAGATGCGGAGCGGCTGACGCTGCGCCCGATGAGGAGCGTCAGGCACAGAAGGAGCGCGGGGAGAAACTCCCGGATACCGGCGGGCAGATCCAACCGGTACAGCGGCGCCGCGATACAACCGGCCAAAGCGGTGCAGAGAAAGAGCAGGCCGCCCGCCTGCGCGCTCTCCCGCACGGAATACTGCCAGCTCCAGCGCTGCTTGAGCCCGCAGATGGACAGCAGCAGCGCCGCGGTCAGCAGCCCAAGCCCACCCAGGCCGAAATCCTTGGACAAGCCGTCCCACAGCAGACGGACGCCCATCAGCCGGCCGGCGGCCAGCCATTCCCGCAGGCCGCCGAGCAACAGCAGCGCTCCTGCCCACCAGCCGAATTTCGGCAGATGCTCCTCCCATTCCTCCGAACGGGCGGACATGGCGCCGCTCAGGAACGCCAGCACATAATACAGCACGGTGGGCATCTCTTCCCACCAGCCGGGCTTCCAGGCCATCAGCGCCATCTGCATCACAGCGGCCAGCGCCGCGGTGAATACGCCCATGGCAACGCCGCTGCCGCGTCCGGCCAGCGGGCGGAGCAGCCGGGACAGACAGAGGCCTAAAAGAAGCTGAACCGCCGTCATTTCCAGCAGCAGCAAGGTGCCGCGCACGGAAGCGCAACCCGCCGCCAGTACGCAGAAAAAGGCGGCGGCCAAGGAGATGCCGCGAGGTTTCATAGTCTCAGCCATTGGAATCGTCCCTTTCCGGCAGAGCGGTAACGGCTACTTTACCGCCTGCACAAATACATAGGCGAGGTTGGCCGCCTTGACCACCGCTTTGGAGGAGATGGTGGCGCCGCTCACACCGTCGATTTCGGCGGCGGCGCCGCGGGGGGAGGTCCCCGTTTTCGTCACCTTGGCCTCGTCGAGAGCTTGGTTGGCCAGCTGGACAAAAGCGCTGACATCCACCGACACGCCGGCATAGGCGTCGGTTTTGCCGTCCTCCGGGTTATACTTGATTTTGGCTGGATCGCCGGCGGCCATCAGAGCGTCCTGCATGATTTTGGCTTGCTCATGCCATTTCTTGCCGGTTTCCGTCATCACATAGGTGCCGTCCTCCGACTCTTTCTTTTTGGTCAGAGGGCTGTTTTCTTTATAGGCGTCCCAGTCCACGGCGGAAATCTTACCGTTTTTGATGGTGATCTCCACATAGTATTTATAGCCCTGGTGGTAATCGGCTTGTTCTGCCTTATAATGCCCGTCTTTAAACATGCCGGTAGGGGCGGGGGAGGCGTTGCCGCGCGCCTGCTCCACAGCGTTTTTCGCCAGCTTTACAAAAGCGCTGATATCCACGGACACGCCGGCATAGGCATCGGTTTTACCGTCCGACTCTTGATAGCGGATGGCGTCCGGAGAGTTGGACGCGATAAGCGCATCCTCCATAATCTTGGCCTGCTCATGCCACTTTTTCCCGGTTTCCGTCATCACATAAGAACCGTTTTTCGACTCCTGCTTTTTAGTGGTGGAGCTGTTTTCCTTGTAGGCGTCCCAGTTGACGGCGGTGATTTTACCGCCTTTGACCGTCAGCTCGAGAAAATACTTATAGCCCTGCGTATAGGTGGTTTCCTCCGCTTTGTATGTGCCGTCCTTCATGGCGGCCGGCTGGGAGGAGGGGGAAGAGCTCGCCGGGGAGGAGGCGGGAGAGGAGGAAGTGCCGGCGTTGCCGTCCAGCCCCTCGATGCCGGTATAGCCGTTCAGAGAAACCGGGGCTTTCAGGCCGGCAAAGCGGTCGGTGTACGCGGCTTCGGCGGCTTTGGAGCCGTAGCCCTCCGTCTCCATGTGACTGCCCACCCGCAGGCCGATGAATTCGCTGCCGTCTGGGGTCAGCGCGACGTGAACGGCCATGTCGCCGCCATAGCCCTTGACCGTGGCGGTGACGGCGTAGCCGATGAGAGCGCCGTTTTTGTCTAGGGCTTTATAGGCGGAGGTGATGCCCTCGGTGTCTTTGGTGGCGATTGCTTCCAGGCGATCAGCGTTCAGAATATCGCCAAAGGCGATTTTGGCGGCTTCATCCTCCTGGCGTTTGACTAGCGTGTCGGTGATGGCGCTCATGCCAAAGAGCAGCGCGACCGAAACCACGGCTACAATCACCACGTTGAGGATGGCTTTCATTTTTGCATTCATGGGATGTCGTCCTTTCGTTTGAAATGCCTCAGTTCAGACCTGCGGCCGGATTTCCTTTTTGGTGGCGATGCCGTACACACGGCGGCGGGTGAGATACTCCAGAAGCGGGGCGGCCAGATTCATCAGGAGGATGGCAAAGCAGATGCCCTCCGGATAGCGGCCCCACAACCGCAGAACAGCGGTGAGCAGCCCCACGCCGCCCGCGAAAATATATTCTCCCGCCGGTGTGGTGGGCTTGCTGGTGAAATCGGTGACATATAGGAAAGCGCCCAGCATCAGCCCGCCGGAGAGCAGATGGGCAGTGACCGGCCCGGTGAAGGGGATAGCCCCGCCCCACATCCACACAAAGAGGGCGAACACCCCCAGACAGGTGACCGGTACCCGCAAGCTGATCCGGCCGCGGAGGTACAGGTAAATCCCGCCGACCAGGATGAGAACGACCGATGTTTCCCCGATGCTCCCGTTTTCAAAACCGAAGAGCATGGACAGCACCGACGGCTGCATATGCACATGGGACAGAGGGGTTGCCGAGCTGAGCGCGTCGGCACGGGTGAATCCCGTCACGGTTTGAGGAAACGCAATCATCAGGAACGCCCGCCCGGCCATGGCCGGGTTGAAAATGTTCCGGCCCACCCCGCCGGGTATCTGCTTGACCACCGCGACGGAAAATATCCCCGCCAATATCAGGGCCCAGAAAGGGACGCCGGCCGGCAGGCAGAGCGCCAGCAGCACGCCGGTGACCAGGCCGCTTCCGTCAAAAACCCGCTGGCCTCGCAGTCGGTTGCCAATCTCATCGCACAGGCCGCAGGTTACCACGGAGACCAGGATCACCCAGAGCGCCCGCCAGCCGAAATTCCACACGCCGCCGATACTCATGGGCAGACAGGCGATCAATACGTCCAGCATCACGTCCCGGCTGGAAAGTCCCCGCCGGATATGGGGGGCCGCTTTTTGCAAGGTCGGTTTCATTGCGCGGCCTCCTTTCTCGTGGCTTTCTGCTGGTTCAGCCGCCGGGCGGTGCCCCGTGCCAGCGACACCCGCGCCGCGAGAAACCGCTTGGCGGGGCAGACGTAAGAGCAGCTGCCGCAGGCGATGCACTGCTGGGCGTTGTAATCGGCGCAGATGTCCGGATGTCCGCCGATGACCGCGCTGTCAATGGCGAAAGGCATCAGGCGGGATGGGCAGACCCGCGCGCAGGCCCCGCAGCGAATGCAGTTCTGTTCCGTGTTCTCCGGCCGAAGGATGGCCAGCAGGCCGCCGGTGGTTTTGGTAACGGGCACATCCAGCCGCTCCAGCAGGGTGCCGGTCATGGGGCCGCCCGCTATATACAGCGGACGGCTGTTCCCGTCGTCTCCCGCTATCCCGCCGCAGTGTGCCAGCAAATCGGCCAGCAGGGTGCCAATGGGGACCCGCAGATTGGCCGGCCGATTGACCTGGCCCGAAACGGTGACGATCCGATGGGTCAGCGGCGTGCCGTCCATGGCATCCGCCAGGGCCGCTGCCGTGGCCACGTTGGAGACCAGCACGCCCACGTCGGCGGGAAGCTTCCCGTCCGGCACCTCAAGGCCGGTGACCGCCTGGATCAGCTGCCGCTCGCCCCCTTGAGGGTAGCGGGCCGGCAGTGATAAAACTTTCACGTCGGCGTCCCGCGCCGCCTGTTCCAAAGCGGTTACGGCGTCGGGCTTGTTGTTCTCGACGCATATGGTGACCGCCGCCTCCACCACACGGCCCATGGCTTGGGCGCCTTTGATGACCTTTTCCGCTTCCTGCAGCATCAGGCGGTGATCGCATGTGAGATACGGCTCGCATTCGCAGCCGTTGATCAGCACCTGATGAATAGGTTTGTCGGTAGAGAACTTGACGGCGGTGGGAAAGCCGGCGCCGCCCATGCCCACCAGGCCCGCATCCGCCATCAGGCAAACAATCCCCTCCGGCGTGTTGTTCCAGGACAGGGGGGCTTCCGGCGTATGGAAGCTGTCGTTCTCCACCGTGACGCAGAGGACTTCCTCGCCTCCGATAACCGGCATGGGGGATAGGGCCCGCACGGTGCCGGAAATACCGCAGTGCACCGGCGTCCCGCCGTCCTCGGATGGCCGGCCGACGAGCTGTCCCTTTTTGACGGTCTGCCCCACGTCCACCACCGGCACGCAGGCAGCGCCGAACCCCTGCCGGAGCGGAATGACCAAACGGGCGGGTGTAAAGTTTTCAATGGGAAGAGCGCTGGTCGCCGCCTTGTTTTCCACGTCATGGGGGAAGGCGATGCCGCCGCTGAAGGGTTGACTCAACACGATCTCCTGCCTTTCTAAGAGGAAAATGCGGGGAATTCCCTGGTGGTCCGGATGCTGCCGTCCTCCATCATCCACAGGGCCTGGAGACCCGGCGCTTCCTCCGCCGTTTGCCTGGACTGCTCGTAGGGCAGGGCAAACAGGGCGGTGGAATAATAATCTGCATCCGCGGCGTCATCCGTCAGAACGCAGACCATGCGGTAATAGGAGGCTGGCCACCCGGTATCGGGAGAGAGAATATGGGCATAGTATGTCCCATTTGCTTCAAAATACTTTTGATAATCGCCGCTGACGCCCACGCAGCGGTTTTGCAGCGACAGCGTTCCAAGAATTTCATCCGGCTGGCTGGAACCGGACAGGTTGAGCGCGGCGTCCGGATGGCGCACCGCTATTTGCCAGCCATCCTTATCCGGCGGTGTGCCGGCGCACACCAGTGTGCTGGTGCCGCAGTCCAGCAGGAAGGCGCCGATGCCCGCTTCGGTCACGATTTGCGTGAGTTTTTTCGCCGCGAAGCCTTTGGCCACCGCGCCGAAATCCAGCGTCATGGCCGAATCCGACAGCGTCAGCCGCTTGTCCCGAACGCAAACGCCGTCCATGGACACGTGCCGCATCGCTTCCTCGACGGCTGCGGCGGTGGGGGGGACACCACTTTCCCGCGCCTGGTTCCATAGCGACAGGACCGCTCCCATCGCTACGTTGACGCCCTGCACGCTGGTTTGTTTCTCTCGACAGTAGGCCAGCAGCTCCAGGATTTCCGGCGGGGTGTCTTCTGATGGAACCGTTCCGGCCGCCGCGTTGATGCGTGCCAGCGGGCTGTCCGGATTGTAGTGGTTGAATAAAGTATCCAACCGGTTCAATTCGGCTTCCACCTGATTGGAGACCTGATCGAAAACAGCTTGCGTGGGGCAATAGGCGGTGAAATTCGTCACGGTGTCCAGCGGCCCGACGAAGGATACGGCATAGCGGGCCAGGGCCGGCGTCCGTGGCTGCGGTTTCGGCGTGCAGCCGCTTAGAAGGCAAAGGCAGACGAAGGCGGGAAGAATTCGGTACAGGATGATCAATGAAGCGGCCCCCAAAAAATTTACGATTCTTTTTCTTTTATTGTGCACGAAAATGTGTTAGGATATGTATAGCATCGATTGACAAGGGCGAACACGCCTGCCGTCGGCCAAAAAGGTGGCCTGC
>ERZ506979.234-NODE-234-length-43091-cov-6.175783_pt1 | contig 43091 bp, 43 predicted proteins | sample MGYA00512887_ERZ506979 | MGnify/ENA metagenome assembly ERZ506979 | reverse complement strand
ACAGATACTGCTATTAAGAGGCTTGATGTTATTCGCGAATTTACAGAACTTGGTAGTGGATTTAAAATTGCTATGAGAGACTTATCTATTAGAGGAGCTGGAGATATTTTAGGACGAGAACAGTCTGGTTTTATTGATTCTATTGGTATTGAATTATATTTGAAGATGTTAAATGAGGCTGTTAGAAAGAGCAAGGGAGAAAAAATTATTGAGGAAGATACTAAAAAGAATGATAAACCTTTAATTGAAGTTTCCACTCATATTAGTGATAGTTATATTAGTGATGTGGAACTTAAGATATTAATTCATAAGAAAATTAATGAGGTTAAGGATGAGACAACTTTAAATGATATTCGTGATGAATTATCTGATAGATTTGGTAAGATTAGTGAGGAAATGGAAATATATATGTATGAGGAATGGTTTGAGAAAATTGCAAAATCTTTAGGAATTAATAAAGTTGTTACGATGAAAAATAATATTGATATTGAGCTTCCTTGTGAATTATCTAGTAAGATAGATGGTGAAAGGCTATTTAATGATGCTTATTCTATATCTAAAATGTTTAGATTTTTATATAAAGATTCTTCTATTCATATTATTTTAGATACTATTAAATTGGAAAAACATTTTTTGATATATTTAATTGAATTACTTGAAAAAATTAAGGGATATAAATTAAATGTATAATACTTTAAATAGTAGATAGATATATTATTCTATTTACTATTTTTTGTATAATTAACAGTAATTGGGTAAATATAATTATAGAATGGAGGAAATATGAAAACGACAGGGATTGTTAGAAGAATAGATGAGCTTGGTAGAATAGTTATTCCTAAGGAAATGAGAAAAAATTTACGTATAAAAACGGGAGATAATTTGGAGATAATGGTTAATGATGATACTATTGTTTTAAAAAAGTTTTCTGAGATTGAGAATTTGGAAACAATTGCTTTATCATATGCTGATTCATTTTATCAAGTTTTAAAATATAATGTTATTATTACTGATACAGATAAAATTATTGCAATTTCTGGTCCTTTGAAGAATAAGTATGATGGAAAGGAAATTAGTGATAATATTATTAGACTTATTGATAGAAGGGATAATTTTGTTGAAAGGAAGAAAAAGGATATAACTATTGTAGATGGTATTAATGAGAATTGTTATTATGCATTTTCGACGATAATTAGTAATGGTGATTCTATTGGGAGTGTTATTATTTTATCTGTTGATAAACCAATGTTGGAAACTGAAGAAAAATTAGCATCAATTCTTGCTAATATATTGAGTAATTATTTTTGTTGATTAATGAAATTATGTATGTTATAATATTCTTGAAAAACGGTGAAGGAAAGAATGATATGTAGATTTATAGAGAGCTTATGTTGGTGGAAATTAAGTAATCAAAGTATTTGGAATGGCTCTGGAGTTGTTTAATCGAATATTTAGATTAAAACGTTAGTTTCGTTATAACTATGAGTGTATAATTTTATAATTATAAAATAAGGTGGTACCACGGATTAATAATTCGTCCTTATACTACCTTTTTTTTGTGGAGGAATTATGAGAAGTTTTGAAAAAATTAGTTTTGAGCAATTTAAAAATGATGTTTGTGATGATAAGTTAATTTATAATAAATTTAAATTACCTAATAGAAGTACTAAGAATAGTGCTGGATACGATTTTTTTTCTTTATTTGATTTTTCTTTAAAACCAGGTGAGATAATGAAGATTCCTACCGGTGTAAAAGCTAATATGGAAAATAATGATGTATTATTTTTGGTTGTTAGGAGTAGTATGGGATTTAAATACAATGTTCGGATGTGTAATCAGGTTGGAGTAATAGATTCTGATTATTATAATAATAGTGATAATGAGGGACATATATGGATTAAATTAAAGAATGAAGGGGATAAAGATTTTATTGTAAAAAATGGCGATGCTATTTGCCAAGGTATATTTTTAAACTACTTAACAGTAACGAATGAAAGAGATGTTAAAAAAATTAGGAATGGTGGGTTAGGTAGTACAAATGGAGGAAAAGATGAAAGATAAATTTTATATAAGTACTGCTATTGCATATACTTCTAGTAAACCTCATTTGGGTAATACTTATGATGTTGTTTTAGCAGATGTTATTGCAAGATATAAAAGATTGAGGGGATATGATGTTTATTTTCAAACTGGAACTGATGAACATGGTGAAAAGATAGAATTAAAAGCTCGTGAGAATAATATTTCGCCTCAAGAATATGTTGATAATATAGCATCTTGTGTTAAAGATGTTTGGGATTCTTTGAATACAAGTTATGATAAGTTTGTAAGAACTACAAATTCTAAACATAAAGAACTTGCTTCAAAAATATTTGATAAATTGTATGAGAAAGGCGATATATATAAAGGAAATTATAAAGGTCTTTATTGCGTTCCTTGTGAATCATTTTGGACGGAAAGTCAACTTGTTTCTGGTAATTGTCCTGATTGTGGACGTCCTGTTAAAGAAGCAAGTGAAGAGTGTTATTTCTTTAAAACAAGTAATTATTCAAAATGGTTGTATGATTATATAGAAAGTCATCCTGGTTTTATCGAGCCTGAGTCTAGAAAAAATGAGATTATAAATAATTTCATTAAACCAGGTTTACAAGATTTGTGTGTATCTAGAACAACTTTTAAGTGGGGAATACCTGTTAGTTTTGATTCTAATCATGTTATATATGTTTGGATTGATGCGCTTTCTAATTATATTACTTTTCTTGGATACGATCCTTATGGTCCCTCTAGTTTGGAATTTAAGAAGTATTGGCCTTGTGATTTGCATATGATTGGTAAAGATATTTTAAGATTTCATGCTATATATTGGCCTATAATTTTACATTGTCTTGGTCTTGAGATGCCTAAGAAAATATTTGCTCATCCTTGGCTTTTATTTAGCAATGATAAAATGAGTAAGTCTAAAGGTAATATTGTTTATGCAGAGGATTTAATTAGTAAATATGGTGTAGATGCTGTTAGATTTTATTTGTTACATGATATTCCTTTTGGTAGTGATGGTAATTACACAGAAGAATTATTTATTGATTCAATTAATACTAATTTAGCTAATGTTTTGGGAAATTTGGTTAATAGAACTATTGGTATGGCTAATAAATATTTCTCTGGAAAGATTACTAATACTAAAGAATATGCTGATGTTGATAATGAACTTGTTGATTTGGTTTTGTCTTTGGATTCAAAAATAGAAAATGATATTAATAATGTTAGAATATCTGATTCTCTTGATAAAATTATGGAGGTATATCGTAGGTGTAATAAATATATTGATGAAACGGAGCCTTGGGTTTTATATAAAGAGAATAAGTTAGATAGATTAAATACTGTTATTTATAATTTAATTGAGTCTATTAGAATAGCTACGGTATTTTTACAGGCATATTTGCCAGATACGGCAAATGAAATATTTAAACAACTAAATACTGATATTAATACTATGGATTCTGTTTTAGAATTTGGTCAATATAATTCAGATATGATTGGAGAAGCAAGTCCATTATTTAAGAGAATAGAAAAATAATATAAAACTTATGAATTTATTTCATGAGTTTTTTACTTGTCAAAAAATGTCAAACTATTGAATTATTATAGTTATTTATTTACAAATACTAATAAATTTGATATATTCGTTTTGTAGCATTGCAGTAAAGAAAGGATTGAAGGGAATGCTAAGTGAGAACAAAAAAATTAATAGAGCAGTAGTTATGTATGTATCATTGATTTTGATAGTTGGTTTATGTAAATTTTTTGATTCTTTTACTGTTGTAGATGTTATTTACTATTTTATTATTTTTCTTTGTTTTATTAAAATATTTATTTCTTTATTAAAGCAAAAATAGGAAGGTGATTGTATGTTTGTTGATACACATTGTCATATTAGTTATGAAGATTATGACAATATTGATGAACTTATTATGAATATTAAGAATAGTAAAGTAGAAAAAATAATTGTAAATGGTACTGATATGAAAAGTAATCTTTTTGTATTAGAACTTGTGCGTAAATATGATATTGTTTATGGAGCATTGGGTTTTCATCCTACGGAACTTGATGATTTTTCTTATGATTATTTAGATTGGCTTGATAAAAACATAGATAATGACAAAATTGTTGCTTTAGGAGAAATAGGTTTGGATTATCATTATGAAAATACTAATAAAGAAAGGCAAATAGGTGTTTTAAGGAGACAACTTGATATAGCTGTTAAACATAATAAGCCAATTATTTTCCATTGTAGAGATGCAATTGGAGATACTTATGATATTCTTAAAAAATATAATTTGAAAGGAACAATGCATGCTTATAGTGGTAGTTTAGATATGGCTTTAAAGTTTATTAAGTTAGGATATTGTTTAGGTGTTGGTGGGGTTGTTACTTTTAAAAATGCTAAAAATATAATTGAAGTAATAAAAAATATTGATTTGAAATATATTGTATTAGAAACAGATGCACCATTTTTAACTCCTGAGCCTTATAGAGGAAAGAAAAATGATTCTTCTTTTATTTACTTGGTAGCTGAAAAAATAGCTTTAATTAAGGGAATATCTTGTAGTGATGTGGCACATATTACTAGCGATGTGGCTAGTGAGCTATTTGACTTATAACTAAAAATGTGTTATTATTAATTTGCCAACCCAAAAAAGGAAAGGTGATTAAATGAAAAAAATAGTACTTAATATATTTGTAATTTCTTTACAATTATTGATGGTTGGACTATTTTTTATGACTGTTTTTAGTGAAAAGGTTAATATTACTAAAAAGGTTAGTATAGTTGATAATGAAAATTTGGATAAAATTGCTGATTCTGTTTCTTTACTTTTTATTTCTGAAGAAACACCATTAGTAGATAATGAAATTGCTAGTGTTTATGTTGATATGTCGTCTTTGGATGAAGAAGAACAAGAAATAGAAGAAAATATAGTTACAAATAATTCTTTAACATTATTAAATACTTCTTTATATAAAAGTAATCCTGATTTAGGTTTTGTAGTTACAGATAATAATAAGACATATACATTATCAAGTGATGAATTTGATTTAGTAGTTGCTGTGGTGGCTGCTGAATACGAAAAGAGCATTGATGATGCGTTGGCTGTCATTTCTGTTATATTAAATAGATGTGAGTCTCCTGTTTGGTCAGAGTGGGCTGGTACTAGTCCTGCTATGCAGGTTGTTAAACCTAATCAATTTGAAGTATATTCTATAGGGTCATATTTGAAGTATATGCCTGGTGGTGCTTTTTATGGTACTAATCATTATAAATTAGCAAAGCAAGCTGTTATTGATGCTTTTAATGGTATTAGAAATAATAATTATTATTCTTTTAGATCGTGGAGTTATATAACTTCAGGTGGTGATTATTATAGTTATAACTATATTGTAGAAGGTGGAAATAGATATAATTAAGAGCTTTGCTCTTTTTTCTTAGGAGGATTATGGAACGTTTTGAATTTAAAAAATCTTTGGGTCAAAACTTTATTAAGGATGAAAATATTGTGAACAAAATTGTTAGTTCTGCTTCAATTGACAAGGATACTTTAGTTATTGAGATTGGACCTGGAGCTGGCTGGTTATCTAAAAAAATCATTCCTTTGTCTAAAAATACTATTTTGTATGAAATAGATACTAGACTTAGGGATATATTGAATAAAGAGTTGGCTTTGTATGATAATTATGAATTGATTTTTAATGATGTTTTGAAGGAGGATATCTCTAGTGATATAAGTAAGTATAATTTTAAAAAATTATATGTAGTTGCTAATATTCCATATTATATTACTTCTCCAATATTAAAAAAACTTATGTTTGAAGTATATCCAGATAAGATTATTATAATGGTACAAGATGAGGTTGCTTCTAGATTGGCTGCTATGCCAGGGTCTAGAGATTATGGCCTTATGACAGTTTTGTTTAATTCTAGATATAATATAAAAAAGTTATTTAAAGTGGGAAAAAATTCTTTCGTTCCTATACCTAAGGTAGATAGTGCTGTAGTAGAGATGGTTAAGGAAAATAAATATGAGATAAAGGATGATGACGTTTTTGATAAACTTATTAGTGATGCATTTCAATATAAAAGGAAGACAATTAAGAATAATTTGAAAGGATATGATTTAAATAAATTGTCTTTAATACTTGATAAGTATGGATATAGTTTATCTGATAGAGCGGAAAGTATTCCTGTTAATGTTTTTATAGAGATGGCTAACGTTTTGAGTTAGTTATTTTTTTTTTTATTTAAGCATATAATCTAGTGGGTGATATTATGTTTGGTGTAGGAGACTATGTTACTAGAAAATCATATAATAATGATATTGTTTTTAAAGTTATTGATATAAGAGATAATATATATTATTTAAAAGGGGTTAATTTTAGGCTGTATGCTGATAGTCCTAAAGAAGATTTGGTGGTTTGTGAGGATAATTTAGATAGTGATAAATTTTCTCCTTCTATAGATGATTATAGAGATTTGGACAGAAATGAATATTTTTATTTGCCTGGAAAGATATTACATATTGATGGAGATGAAGAATATTTAGAAAAATGTATGAATTTTTATAATAAGAGTAAAATTAAAGCATATGGTTTATATTTAAAGGAGGATGAATTTGCTATTTCTATTGGTAATTTGTTAAAAAAATATAATCCGGATATTTTGGTATTGACTGGTCATGATGCTTTTTATAGAAAGAAAAGAAATAAATATAAGAATACATCTAATTTTGTTGAAGCTGTTATGGAAGCAAGAAAATATGAAAAATCTCATGAAAAACTTTTAATTATTGCTGGTGCTTGTCAGTCTAATTATGAAGAATTAATAAAAGCGGGTGCTAATTTTGCTTCTAGTCCTAAAAGAGTTAATATTCATGCACTTGATCCTGCTATTGTTGCTTCATGTCTTTCTTTTTCTGATAAGAATACTAATATTGATTTAATAAAAATATTAGATAAAACTAAATATGGTGCTTCTGGTATTGGTGGTATTATTACTAAAGGAACTATGTATGTAGGATATCCTAGATAATGAATATAAAGTATATTAAGTCATATATAGCTTCAAAAATTGGAACTAAAGTAGTAGTTATATGTTATTATAGTAGGAATAAGAAAGAAAAATTTAATGGTGTAATTCTTAATGTATATCCTAAAGTTTTTACTGTTAGACTTGATGATGGTATGATTAAAAGTTTTAATTATGTAGATATTATTGCTAAAAATATAAAAATATTTATTTAAAACTGGTAAATTTATGTAAATGTATTGACTTTTTTGATTGTTTTGCTATAAAATTATCTTGGAAAATAAATTTCTAGAAGGAGTGAAACATATGGAGATTACTGAAGTAAAAGTAACTAAGGTTCAAAGAGAAAATTCAAAGACTAGAGGGTATGCTTCTGTTGTTATAGATGGATGCTTTAGAGTTAATGATATTAAAATCTTAAGTGGTGATAATGGCTTATTTATAGGTATGCCTAGTAAGAAAAGAGGCGATATTAATAGAGATATTGCTCATCCTTTAAACCAAGAAACAAGAGATAAGTTTGTTAAAGCAATATTAGAAGAATATGAAAAGACTGAATAACTCCTTAGTGAGTTATTTTTTTGGCATTTTTTTTCTTCTTTTACATAATATTTAGTGGGTGATATTATGGACAAAGTAAAAGAGATAGAGGCTAGTTTTAATCATGGTCTTAGTTTGGCAGAGAGAAAGAATGTTGTTGTTACTGGTGTTAAGAAGATAGAAAGTTTCGATAGTAATGAATTTATGATTGATACTACTTTAGGTTTTTTGAATATAAAAGGTGAAGAATTGGAAATTATTAAGTTGGATACTTATCAGGGAAATGTTTCTATAAAAGGAAAGGTTGATGCTCTTATTTATTTGGATAATAATCAAAAAAAAGATAAGGAAAGTTCTTTTATTAGTAAATTGTTTAAATAATGAAATTAAATGTTCAAATATATTCTTTTTTATATTCATATTTTTTTGGAGTAGTATTTTATTTTTTACTTAAAATTAATTATAAGTTTATTAATAAGTTTAATATTGTTTTTAATTATGTAATTTCATTTTTATTTATTTTAGCGATGTCTTTATTATATTTTATTATTTTATTGAAGATAAATAATGGTTATATTCATTTATATTTTTATTTGTGTATATTGTTTGGATACTTGACAATGTATTTTATTTTTAAAAAGTGGTTTACATAATTGCTATAATTGTCTATATATATTTTATTGTTAATGTTGTATATAATTTTTTGTTGTGGTATAATTTGTATTGTAAAGGTAGGTGAACAATATGAAGAAGAAAAAAAAGAAGATGTCTACTGCTTCTAAAACGAGATTGTTTTTATCTTTAATTATTTTTTGTTCTATTATTGGGTCACTTTCTTATAATTGTTATGATAATATTAGTAAAATATATAATATGAAGTTGGAAACTAATAAGTTAAAAGATGAACAACTAGCTTTAGAAGAAGAACATAAGGAGTTAGAAAAAGATATTAAAAAATTAAATGATCCTGATTATATAACAAAATATGTTAGAGAAAAATATTTATATTCAAAAGATGGTGAGATTATTTTAAGAATAGATGAGTAATTAAACTCATCTTTTTATATAAATAAAAAAGTTTTATAAATTAGCTTTGTTGCTAACTCATAAAACTTTTATTTATTTTTCTTTTGTTGCTTTTTTATTTTGTTTTTCTTCGATATTTTCTGTATCTTCTTTTTCTTCAAGGTGACCATGTTCTACGAGATATTCAATTTGTTCTTTAGTTATTGTTTCTTCTTCTAATAGTGTTTCTGCTATTAATTTTAATAAATCTTTATTTTCTGTTATAATTTTTTTGGTTTTGTCATAACAAGAATTGATTATGCTTCTCATTTCCTCATCTATTTCATGTGCTACAAAATCAGAGAAGTTTTGATTTTTTGTATAATCTCTTCCTAGGAAAGTATTTTCACTAGGTTCATCATACATCATTGGGCCAAGATTACTCATACCGTATTCGGTAACCATTTTTCTGGCTATTTTAGTTGCTTTTTTGAAGTCATCGTGAGCACCAGTAGTAATTTCATTAAATGTTATTTCTTCGGCTACACGACCTCCAAGTAAACCACATATTGATTCAAGTAATTCCTTCTTAGTGTAGTTAAATGTTTCTTCTTTTGGTAGCATCATGGTATATCCACCGGCATTTCCTCTTGGAATTATAGTTATTTTTTGAACTTCATTGGCTCCATCAAGCTTAAGACCTAATACAGCGTGTCCAGCTTCATGGTATGCTACTAGTTTCTTTTCTTTATCTGTATATTTTCTGGTGACTTTAGCTGGTCCCATTAATACTCTATCTGTTGCTTCATCTATTTCAGTCATACTAATGTTTTTCTTATTTTTTCTAACGGCTAATAATGCTGCTTCATTTAGTAAATTTTCTAGATCGGCACCAGAGAATCCTGGAGTTCTTTTAGCTAGATTTTCTAATGTTACCTTTTTGTCTAATATTTTGTTTCTTGCGTGTACTGATAGTATTTCTTCTCTAGCTTTTTTATCAGGCAATGATACAGTAACTTGTCTGTCAAATCTTCCTGGTCTTAAAAGTGCTGGGTCTAGAACATCAGGTCTATTTGTGGCTGCAATAATTATAATTCCTTCATTGGCACCAAAACCATCCATTTCTGTTAATAATTGGTTAAGGGTTTGTTCTCTTTCGTCGTGTCCACCGCCTAGTCCTGTTCCTCTTTGCCTTCCTACGGCATCAATTTCATCAATAAATATTAAACAAGGTGCATTCATTTTTGCTTCTCTAAACATGTCTCTTACACGAGATGCACCAATACCTACGAACAATTCAACAAAATCAGAACCACTTATATAATAGAATGGAACGTTAGCTTCTCCGGCTACAGCTCGTGCTAATAATGTTTTACCTGTTCCTGGAGGGCCTACTAATAAAACACCTTTTGGTATTCTTGCTCCCATGCTTGTAAATTTTTTAGGATTTTTTAAGAAATCTATTAATTCTTGTACTTCTTCTTTTTCTTCAGTTAGTCCAGCAACGTCTTTAAAAGTAGCAGTTTTATCTTTGTCTACTAATTTTGCTTTGCTTTTTCCAAAATCCATTGATTTTCCATTTGTTCCAAGTTGTCTTGTAAATAACCAAAACATAGCTCCTGCTAATATTATCATTGGTAAATAATTTGTTATAATTATTAGCCATGATGATGTTTCAGGATCATTTTTGATTGTTAGAGCAAATTTGTATATTTCTTCTCCTGATACAATTTTGTTTAGAAATTCATCTGATGCTGGTAAATATAATTTGAAATATTCATTTTCTTTATAATCTTTATTTTTACCTGTTATTTCATATGTTTCTGTTCTTACTTTTTTTGTTATATTTAATTCTTCTATTTTATCATTATTCATAAATGACATAAACTCATCATAACTAATTTCGTTTATTTTGGTTCCTTTAAAATTTACTAGTATTAAACAAACCATTATAAATAAGAATAGAGTTATGTATGGTGTTAAATTTTTCATGTTGTTCTTTTTTTTCATTTATTTTCCTCCTTTTTTGAACTAGTTAGTATTATATCATATATTTCATCTTTTTTACTAATATATTTTGATTTTTTTAAATTTGGTATCCATAATATATTGTTATTGGCATCAGTAAGTAATGGATATTTGTCTCTTTTTTCTTTGGGAATCTTTTTTTCTATGAAAATGTCTTTTACTTTTTTCTTTTTATTTAACCCTTTTAGTATTATATAATCTCCATCTATTCTGTTTCTTATATATAGTGGGAATTTTATATCTTTACTATTTAATCTACATATTGTATTATCATCTTTTTCTTCTTTATCTACTTTTTTGATGATTATATCATTTATTATTAATTTGTCATTTAGAATATATTTGTATTTTTTTTCTTGTTCTTTATTTTGTTCTATGTAAATTTTATTATACTCTTTTTTGGCAATATAATTTTTAGGTAGATTTATTTTTACATTTGGTTTTGGGTTATGAATTAGTTTTATAATGTCAATAATATTCTTTTCTTTAATAATATTTGTTTTATTATCATATATTTTACTCAATATATGATAAATAATATTTTTCATAAGGAAAGGGTGTATATTTTTGACACTATCAATGTTTATGCAATTATATATGTATATTTTATCTATTATAGAAGATATTACATCTTTTATATAGTTATCATATTCTTGTAGTTGTTTTGAATATTTTAAATATTTTAAATGAATATTTTTATCTTCTTCTTTTAATATTGGCAATATTTTTTTTCTATATTTGTTTCTTTTATAATTTACATCTTCATTAGTTTTATCAATAAAATATTTTATATTGTTAATTTGATTATATTTTACTAATTCTTCTTTTGTAAAGTATAATAGAGGCCTAATTATATGTATATTATCTACAATAGATTCTTCTTTTATTCCTGCATATCCTTCTATGTTTGAACCTCTTGATATTTTCATTAATACTGTTTCTATTAAGTCGTCTCCATGATGTGCTAAGAATAAATAGTTAGTATTATATTTTTTTAATACTTTTTTATAAAATGCATATCTTTTTTCTCTTGCTTCATTTTCAAAATTATTTTGACTATAACTCGTTATTTTGTTTGTTTCAAATATAATTTTGTTGGCAATACAGTATTCTTTTAAATATGCTTCTTCTTCTTCTGATTCTTTTCTGACATTATGATTTATATGTGCACAAATAATTTCTTTTTTTAAATTTTTTTGTAGCATATGAAGCAATGCCATTGAGTCTGGTCCGGAAGATACTCCGACGACGATATAATTACATGGTATATTTTCATACCTTTTTATTGCATTAGTAAAATTCATAGTGTTCACTCCCAAAATAATTATAACAAAAACTTGTCTTTTAGTAAATATGTGGTATTATTAAATATAGACTTTATTAAAATAATTGTATTTTAATTTATTACCTTTAGGACTTATATAAAATTTTTTGTTTGACTTTTGTTAAATTGGTATTTATTTTTTTGTTAAAGTTTGATAAAATGAGTATGTGTAAAAAGGTAACCCGAGGAGGAAGTAACAATGGGAAAAATAATTGCAGTAGTAAATCAGAAGGGTGGTGTTGGTAAGACAACCACTAGTATTAATTTGTCAGCATCTTTGGGGTTGTTGGGTAAAAAGGTTTTAATTGTGGATCTTGATTCTCAAGGTAATGCTACGACTGGTGTAGGTATTGATAAGAAAGATATTAGTGCAAGTATTTATGAAGTTTTAACTATGAGAGCTGATATACATGATGCTATTATTAAAACTAAGAGTAGGAATTTAAGTATTATACCAGCATATTTGAATTTGGCTGGTGTTCAAGTTGAATTTTTTGAAATGGAAAGAAAATTTGCAGAACAAAATATTAAATTTAGTAAGGTTTTGCGTTTAAAAGAAGAATTATACAAGATTAAAGATGATTATGATTATATCTTGATTGATTGTCCACCATCTTTGGGTATACTTACTACTAATGCGCTAGCTGCTGCTAATTCTGTTTTAATACCTGTTCAATGTGAGTATTATGCTTTGGAGGGTATTATGCAACTTATTAATACTGTGATGTTAACACAAAAGAAAATAAATCCTGATTTGGATATTGAAGGTGTTTTACTTACTATGTTGACAGTTAATACTAATTTAGGTTTAGAAGTTATTAATAGTATAAAAGAGTTTTTTAAAGAAAGGGTTTATGATACGATTATACCAAGATTAATTAGATTGGCAGAGGCTCCTTCTCATGGTAAAACAATTTTAGAATATGATCCTAAGGGAAAAGGTGCTTTAGCATATATTAATTTAGCTAAGGAGGTAATTGAAAGAAATGGAACAAAAGAAGAAAGCATTGGGTAGAGGACTTGAACAGTTATTTGATACGGAGGTTTTGGATTTTGACTCTTTTGAATCTAATATACTTGATTCTACAAAAGAGAGTGATATTAAAGAGATACCTTTGGAGGAAATAAGATCTAATCCTTATCAACCAAGAAAAACTTTTGATCAGAATGCTTTAGAGGAATTGGCAGAGTCAATTAAAAATTATGGTGTCTTTCAACCGATTATTGTTAAGAAAAGTATAAAAGGGTATGACTTGGTTGCTGGTGAAAGACGTGTTAAAGCTTCTAGGTTAGCAGGTATGAAAACAATTCCAGCAATTGTAAAAGACTTTTCTGATGAAATGATGAGAGAAATTGCTTTACTTGAAAATTTACAAAGAGAGAATCTTACATCTATTGAGTTGGCATGGGCTTATAAGGGAATAATTGATACTCTACATATTAGGCAAGAGGATTTGGCTGTAAAGCTTGGAAAAAGCAGAAGTCATATTACTAATACATTAGGATTGTTGAGACTTCCAGAAAGCGTTCAAAATATGGTTTTGAATGGTAGTATATCTATGGCACATGCTAGGGAATTATCTAAAATCGAAGATGATAACTTAATTTGTGAATATGCTGATAAAATAGTTAATAATAATATTTCTGTTAGGGAACTTGAGACTATTACTAGGGGTGGTGATGTAAAAAAGAAAGTTCCTGTTGTTAGGAAAAATAAGAGTGATAATTATAAATATTTAGAAAGACAAGTTTCAGAATATTTTGGTACTAATGTTAAGATTGGAAATAAAAAATTAATTATTTCTTTTGAAAATGATTATGATTTAAATAGAATTTTGGATATTATGGGAATTAAAATAAATGAGTAAGAAATTACTCTTTTTTTGTAAATTTTTGAAAATAATGTTTTATAAAATTACGAAGTGTGGTATTATTATTTTTGGATGGGTAAGTTGAGTGAAAAAAATGTCGAAATTATTGTTCTTATATTATTTGAAGTTTATCTTTGTAAGAATTATAATTTATTTAGTAAGCAATTACTGGATTGTGAGGTGTAATGTATGAGTGGAAATGTAAAGTGGTTTAATAATGATAAAGGATATGGCTTTATTGATTATGCTCAAGGTGAAGATATTTTTGTTCATTATTCTGCTATTAGACAGGATGGTTATAAGACTTTATCTGAAGGTCAACGTGTTGTATTTGACTTGATAGAGACACCAAAAGGTCTTCAAGCTATTAATGTTAAAACATCTTCTGAAGAGAAGGTAATGTAAAAACTAGTTTATGCTAGTTTTTTTCGTTTTTAATATTAATTTTCTTGACATATATGGTCTTTTATGATATTTTTATATCAACACGAAGGTGTTTTTATTTTGGAGGAAAAATGAAAAAGAAAGAAACTTCTAAATTAGAAAAAAAGAAAGATGTTAAAGTTGAGACTAAGAAAGTAAAGTCTAGTAAGAAAAAGGGAGAAAATATTTTTAAAAAAATTGGAAAATATTTTAAGGGTGTTTTTAAAGAGTTTAAACGAATTAAGTGGACTACAAAGAATGACTTGGTGAAATATTCTATTGCTAGTGTATGTTTTGTTCTTTTCTTTGGTTTATATTTTTACATTGTTGAATTATTAGCAGTGTTCTTAAGGAGTTTGGTATAATGAAAAAAGAATGGTATGTAGTTAATACAGTAAGTGGTTATGAATATAAAGTAAAAGAAAAACTAGAAATGATGATTAAAAACTCATCTGAGATTCAAGAAAAAATATTTAGGGTTATTGTTCCTGAACAGACTATTGTTGAATACAAAGATGGTGTTAAAAAAGAAAAAATTAAAAAGATGTTTCCTGGTTATGTTCTTGTAGAAATGATCATGGATGATGAAGTTTGGTTTATTGTTAGAAATACCCAAGGTGTTACAGGTTTTATTGGTTCTTCTGGTAAAGGGGCTAAACCGATTCCTTTATTACCTGAAGAGGTTGAGAGGATACTTAATAATATGGGTATGAGTAGAATTGATTTATCTAAGGATTTAGTTGAAGGAAAGAAAGTTAAAATTATTTCAGGTCCTTTTAAAGATATGATAGGTAAAATTAGTTCTTATGATTTAGAAAAGAAAAAGGTTAATTTGCTTTTGGATTTGTTTGGACAGGAGACTCCTGTTGAGGCTGAACTTAACCAAATTGAAAATATTTAAAAAAAATATTGAAATTATATATAAAATATGGTATTATTTGTGGTGCGACTGTGTATTATAATATAGTTTGATAAGTGGGAGGCTGCGGACGGCTATTAGAACCACTCGCGAAAAGTTAAATATATAGGAGGTGTTATTCATGGCAAAGAAAGCAATAACTAAGAAAATTAAATTACAAATACCTGCAGGTAAAGCTACTCCAGCTCCACCAGTTGGAACTGTTTTAGGACCAGCAGGAATCAATTTACAAGATTTTTGTACTAAATATAATGATGCTACGAGAGATAAGATGGGAGATATTCTTCCTGTTGAAATTTCAATTTATGAAGATAGATCTTTTGATTTTGTAATTAAAACTCCACCTACACCTTTTTTGCTTAAAAAAGCTGCTAAGGTAAAGTCTGGTGCTAGTAAGGGTGAAATAGTTGCTACGTTGACTAAGAAAGATATTCAAGAAATAGCAGAAACTAAATTACCTGATTTAAATGCTTATGATATTGAAAGTGCTATTAAGTGTGTTGAAGGTACAGCACGTAATATGGGAATTAAGATTGAAGAATAATATACATATAGGTTATATGCCTATGTGGAAGGAATAGTCCGCATAACCACATAAGGAGGAAAAATGAAGAAAAGTAAGAGATATGCTTCTTTAGTTCAAAATGTTGAAAAAAACAAAATGTATGATTATAAAGAAGCAATAAAATTAGTTAAAGAAACCTCTAATTTGAAATTTGATTCTACGATTGAAGTAGCTATGAATTTAAATTTAGATACAAAGAAAGCAGATCAACAATTAAGAGGTGCTATTGCTTTACCAAATGGAACTGGTAAAACAAAGAAGATTTTGGTACTTGCAAAGGGAGAACAAGCACGTATGGCTAAGGAAGCTGGTGCTGATTATGTTGGAGATACTGATATGATAGAAAAAATGGAGAAAGAAAATTGGTTTCCATTTGATGTTATAGTAGCTACTCCAGAAATGATGCCTTTATTAGGTAAAATTGGTAAAATTCTTGGACCAAAAGGTTTAATGCCAAATCCTAAAACAGGTACAGTTACTATGGAAGCTGATAAAGCTGTTAATGAAATTAAGAAAGGTAAAGTTAATTATAGAACTGATAGCTTTGGTAATGTTCATGGTATTATTGGTAAATCTAGTTTTGATAATAAGATGCTAGAGGAAAATTTGAGTGCTTTTGTTAATACTATTTTGAAGGTTAAACCTACTACGGTTAAGGGTACTTATGTTAAGAATATATCTATATCTTCTACTATGGGACCTGGAATTAAAATAGATTTAAATTCTTTTGACAAATAGTAATTAATGATATATAATATGCTCGTAAGTGAAAAAATTATGCCAAAGACAGTAAGGACTTATGTTTAAAAATCTTACCGAGGAATAAAAAATGATGTTTTGTATTTTTTGTCCCTCGTTAGAGGGATTTTATTTGGTGTATAGAAAGGAAATATTATGGCAAACGTAAAGGTTATTGAAAAAAAAGCAGAAGTAGTATCTGAAATTAAAAATAATATTGAGAATGCTAAATCTGTTGTACTTTTTGATTATCGTGGTCTAACTGATTCTGAAATTAAAGAATTGAGAAATAAGTTAAGAGATAATAATGCTTCATATAAAGTATATAAAAATACTTTGACTAAAAGAGCAATGAATGAACTTAATATTGATTTTGCAGAATATTTGTCAGGACCTAGTGCGATATCATTTGGTAGTGATGAATTATCTATCGTTAAAGTTATAAGTGATTTTTCTAAAGAACATGATAAGCTTGTACTTAAAGCAGGTATTGTTGATGGAAAAATTGCTACGGTAGATGACTTAAAACAATATGCTTCAATACCATCAAGAGATGGACTTCTTACTATGCTTGCTGCTGGTATGATGGGAACAATAAGAGATTTGTCTATTTGCTTAGACTTATATTCAAAAGAAAAATAATAGAAATAGGAGGAAAATAAAATGGCTAAATTAAACAAAGATGAATTTATTAGTGCTTTAAAAGAAATGACTATTCTTGAAATTAAAGAATTAGTTGATGCTATGAAGGAGGAATTTGGAGTAGATCCTAGTGCTGTTGCTGTACAAGCAGGACCTGCTACTGCTCAAGTAGAAGAAGGACCTTCTAAAGTTAATGTTGTATTAACTGCTGCTGGAGCAAATAAAATTGCTGTTATAAAAATTGTTAGAGATTTAACTGGTTTAGGATTAAAAGAAGCTAAAGAAATCGCTGATAATGGTGGTAATGTTAAAGAAGGCATTGATAAAGAAGAAGCTGAAAAAATTAAAGCACAATTTGAAGAAGCTGGCGCTTCAGTTGAACTTAAGTAATAAGTTTACGTTGAGAGGTTCTATTTAGAACTTCTTTTTTTGTTTATATATGTTTTTTTTGTAAAAATAATAATTATTCGTTGACTTTTGTTTTTTAAAGTGATAACATTTTATATTGGTAACACGTCTTTTTAGGCGTACTAAAAATTTAATTTAGGTATGGGGTGAGAAAGTTAATGGCTTATAAGTTAAAGCAAAGTGGCGATTATAGAAAAAGAAGAAATTTTTCTATGATTAAGAATGCATTAGAGTTAGATGATCTATTGCAAATTCAAAAAGAATCATATCAATGGTTTATTACTGATGGGGTAAAAGAAGTACTTGAGGATTTTTCACCGGTGGAAAGCTTTTCTGGTAGCTTTTCATTACATTTTGGCGATTATTCGTTTGATACGCCAAGATATTCTATTAAGGAATGTAAAGATAGACAAATTACTTATGCTGCTCCTTTAAAAGTTCAAACAAGACTTTTTAATAATGAAACTGGAGAAGTTAAAGAACAAGAAATTTTCTTGGGAGATATGCCTTTAATGACGGATAGTGGTTCTTTCATTATTAATGGTGCTGAGAGAGTTGTTGTATCACAGTTGGTTAGATCACCAAGTGTATATTTTTCTAAGGAAATAGATAAAAATGGTAAACCTATTTTTGCTTCTAAAATTATTCCTACTCGTGGTACTTGGTTAGAATATGAAACAGATGCTAAAGATGTTTTATATGTTAGAATTGATAGAACAAGAAAGGTTCCTTTGACTACTTTAATTAGGGCTTTTGGTTTGTCTAGTGATAAGGAAATATTAGACTTCTTTGATGATAATATTTATTTAAAGAATACTATAGAGAGAGATTCTACTAAAAGTACTGATGAGGCTTTAATTGAGATATATGAAAAATTAAGACCTGGAGAACCTACTACTTTGGATAGTTCAAAGAATCAATTAATAACAAGATTTTTTGATAATTTTCGTTATGATTTAGCTAAAGTTGGTAGATATAAATTTAATCAGAGATTGAATGTTAGTGATAGACTTATTAATACTGTTTTAGCAGAGGATATTGTTGTAGATGGAGATATTAAGTTCAGTGAGGGAACTTTAATTACTAAAGATGTTCTTTTGGAACTTAATAAATATTTACAAGATGGATATGGTAGATGTGAGGTTAAGATTAATGAGGAATTGAACGATAGAAATGTTGTTCAAGTTATATATGTTTATTCACCATTAGATCCTAAGAAAAAAGTAAAAGTTATTGGTAATGATCAAACTATTACTGAAAAGACTTTAACTATTTCTGATTTTTATGCTACTGTATCATATTATTTAAATTTAATGGATGGTATTGGACATGATGATGAAATTGATCATTTAGGTAATAGAAGAATTAGACAAGTTGGTGAACTTTTACAAAATCAATTTAAGATCGGTTTTAGTAGAATGGAAAGAGTTATTCGTGAGAGAATGACTACTCAAGATATGGAAACTGTTACTCCAAAGACATTAATTAATATTAGACCAGTTACGGCTGTTATTAAAGAGTTTTTTGGTGGAAGTCAATTGTCTCAATTTATGGATCAGGTTAATCCAATTGCTGAACTTACTCATAAAAGAAGATTATCAGCTTTAGGTCCTGGCGGACTTTCTCGTGATAGAGCTGGTCTTGAAGTTAGAGACGTTAATGCATCACATTATGGTAGAATATGTCCTATTGAATCTCCAGAAGGTCAAAATATTGGACTTATTACTTCATTAGCAAGTTACGCTAAGGTTAATGAATATGGTTTTATTCAAACACCATATCGTAAAGTTATTGATAGAAAATTAACTGATGAAGTGGATTATTTAACAGCTACTGAAGAACAAGATTTTTATATTTCTCAGGCTACAGTTAATGTTGATGATGATGGATATATTACAGATGACACTGTTTCTGGTAGATTTAATGGAGAAAATGTAATTATTTCAGCAGATAAAGTTGATTATATAGATGTTTCTCCTCAACAGGTTGTATCTATTACGACTAGTTTAATTCCTTTCTTGGAACATGACGATGCTACTCGTGCTTTGATGGGTGCAAACATGCAAAGACAAGCTTTACCTCTACTTACTACGGAGGCACCTTTAATTGGAACTGGTGTTGAGTATGTTGCTGCCCGTGATAGTGGTGTATGTGTATTAGCAAAAGCTGATGGTATAGTTGAATATGTTGATGCTAAGAAAATCATTGTTAAAAATGCTAAAGATAAAGATGTATATAATTTGGTTACTTTTGAAAGATGTAATCAAGGTGAAACAGCAAATCAAAGACCTATTGTTAGAGTAGGAGATAAGGTTCATAGAGGACAAATTATAGCAGATGGACAGAGTACAGATTTAGGAGAGTTAGCTCTTGGTAAGAACGTTGTTGTTGCTTTTACTACATTTAATGGATACAATTATGAAGATGCTGTTATTTTGAATGAAAAATTAGTTAAGGATGATGTTTATACTTCACTTCATATAGAAGACTATGAAATTCAGTGCAGAGATACTAAGCTTGGACCTGAGGAAATTACACGTGATATTCCTAATGTAAGTGAAGAGAGCAGAAAGAATCTTGATGAAAATGGTATCATTAGGATTGGTACTGAGGTAAAAGAGGGAGATATTTTAGTTGGTAAAGTTACTCCTAAGGGAATGGTTGATCTTACTAGCGAAGAGAAATTATTACATGCTATTTTTGGTGAAAAAACTAGAGAAGTTAGAAATTCATCTTTGACAGTTCCTCATGGTGGTGATGGTATTGTTCATGATGTTAAGATATATACTAAAGCAGATAACGATGATATGCCTAGTGGTGTAAATAAAGTTGTTAGGGTATATATTATTCAAAAGAGAAAGATTCAAGTTGGAGATAAAATGTCTGGTCGTCATGGTAATAAAGGTGTTATATCATTAATTTTACCAGAGGAAGATATGCCATATTTACCAGATGGTACACCTGTAGATATTATGTTAAATCCGCAAGGTATACCTTCTCGTATGAATATTGGTCAGATACTTGAATTGCATTTAGGAATGGCTGCTAAAAAATTAGGTGTTCATGTTGCTACTCCGGTACTTGATGGTGCTAAGAGTGATGATATTGCTAATATGCTTGCAGAGGCTGGTATGGATGAAGATGCAAAAACAGTTCTATATGACGGTAGAACAGGTGAACCATTCGATCAACGTATCAGTGTTGGTGTAATGTATATGATTAAATTGCATCATATGGTTGATGATAAAATTCATGCTAGAGCTACAGGACCATATTCACTTGTTACTCAACAACCATTGGGTGGTAAAGCACAATTTGGTGGACAGAGATTTGGTGAAATGGAAGTTTGGGCTTTGGAAGCTTATGGTGCTTCACATGTATTGCAAGAAATTTTAACTTATAAATCTGATGATGTTATGGGTAGGGTTAAGGTTTACGAATCTATTGTTAAAGGTAATCCATTACCAGAACCAAGTATTCCAGAATCATTTAGAGTGTTAATTAAAGAATTTCAGGCTTTGGGATTAAATATTTCTGTTATTAATAATGATGATCAAGTTATAGGCATTAATGAACTTGAGAGTGATGATGATGACGATGAAGTTCCTATTGCTGAAGAAATACCTAAACCTGATCTATTCTCTGGTATAGAGGATGAAAATGATGCTTTGGATGATGAATTTGAAGATGAAGAGTTTGATAGTGATTATGATGATGAATTTAGTGATGAATTTGAAACATTTGAAGAAGAAGATAATATAGGAGGTGATTTCTAATGTTGGAAGCAAATAAATTTAAGGCTTTAAAAATTGGAATAGCTTCTCCTGATGTTATTAGAAGTTGGAGTTATGGTGAGGTTTTAAAACCAGAAACTATAAATTATAGAACTTTAAAACCAGAAAGAGATGGACTATTTTGTGAGAAAATATTTGGCCCTACTAGAGATTATGAATGTTCTTGTGGTAAATATAAGAGATTAAGATATAAAAATATAGTTTGTGATAGATGTGGTGTAGAGGTTACTAAATCTAAAGTTAGAAGAGAGAGAATGGGTCATATTGAGCTTGCTACTCCAGTTAGTCATATATGGTTTGTTAAAGGTATTCCTTCTTATATTGGTTTATGCCTTGATATGTCTCCTAGAGATTTGGAAGAGATAATTTACTTTGTATCTTATGTTGTTTTAGATCCAGGTTCTACAACATTAGTTAAGAATCAGACTTTATCTGATAAAGAATATAGAGCATATTATGAGAAGTATGGCAATACATTTAAAGTAGGAATGGGTGCAGAAGCTATTAAAACTTTGCTTAGTGAAGTTGATTTAGAGAAAGAACTTGCAAAAATTCAGAAAGAACTTGAAGGAGCTACTGGTCAAAAGAAAATTAGACTTGTAAAGAGACTTAATGTTCTTAATGCTTTTGCTAGTTCAGGTAATAGACCAGAATGGATGATTTTAGATGTTTTACCTGTTATACCTCCTGAACTTAGACCTATGATTCAATTGGATGGGGGAAGATTTGCAACTTCTGATTTAAATGATTTGTATAGAAGAGTTATTAACAGAAATAATCGTTTGAAAAAGTTGGTTGAATTAAATGCTCCTTCAATTATTGTTCAAAATGAAAAACGTATGCTTCAAGAAGCTGTAGATGCTTTGTTTGATAATGGTAGAAGAGGCAGAAGTGTAACTGGTGCTGGTAATAGAGCATTAAAATCACTTTCTAGTATGTTGAAGGGTAAACAAGGAAGATTTAGACAGAATTTACTTGGTAAGAGAGTTGACTATTCAGGACGTTCTGTTATTGTTGTAGGTCCTGATCTTAAGATGTATCAATGTGGTCTTCCTAAAGATATGGCTCTTGAATTATTTAAACCACATGTTATAAATGGTCTTGTTAAAAGAGAGTTAGCTACTAATATTAAATCTGCTAAAAAGATGATTGACAATAGAGATCCTAAAGTATGGGATGTTGTTGAAGATGTTATTCGTGAACATCCAGTATTATTGAATCGTGCTCCTACTTTACATAGACTTGGTATTCAAGCTTTTGAACCTAAGTTGATTTCTGGAAAGGCTATTAGGTTACATCCTTTGGTTTGCACTGCATTTAATGCTGACTTTGATGGAGACCAGATGGCTGTTCATGTTCCATTGTCAGAAGAGGCTAAGACTGAAGCTAGAGTTCTTATGTTAGGTGCTAATAATATATTGAGTCCTAAAGATGGTAAACCAATTGTTACTCCTGGACAAGATATGATTTTAGGTAATTATTATATTACTTGTGAAAAAGCTGGTCTTGAAGGAGAAGGTAGAGTATTTAAAGATGCCAATGAGGCAATGATGGCTTATCAAAGACGTGAAATTACTTTACATACGAGAATTGCTCTTCCAGTTAATTCATTTAAACATAAAGTTTTCATAGATAAATATAAAAATAAATATTTAATTACTACACCTGGTAAGCTTATATTTAATGAAATTTTACCTGATTCATTCCCATATGTAAATGAACCAAGTGATGAGAATATTGAGGGAATTACTCCAAGTAAATATTTTGTTGATTATGGTACGGATATTAAGGAATATATTAAAAATTTGGATAGAGCTAAACCTTTTATAAAGGGTACTCTTGAAAAACTTATAGCTCAAATGTTTAAGAGATATAAAACTACAGAAACTTCTATTTTCTTGGATAAATTAAAAGATCAAGGTTTTAAATATTCTACTTATTCAGGTATTACTTTCTCTACTAGTGATGTTATTACTAGTAAAAAGAAGGCTAAGATTATTGAAGATGGAAATAAAGAAGTTGAAAAGATTAATAAACAATTTAAGAGAGGACTTATTACTGAAGCTGAAAGACTTGAACTAGTAATTAGTGTTTGGGATAAAGCTAAGAAAGAAATAGAAGCTGAGTTACAAGAATTTGCTAAAGAATATGAGGATAATCCTGTATTTATAATGATGAATTCTAAAGCTCGTGGTTCTATAAAACAATTTGTTCAACTTGCAGGTATGCGTGGTTTAATGGCTAAACCTAATGGTGATACTATTGAAATTCCTATTTTCTCTTCTTTTAAAGATGGTCTTTCTGTTTCTGAATTCTTCCTTTCTACACATAGTGCTAGAAAAGGAAGCGCAGATACTGCTTTAAAGACAGCTGATTCAGGTTATATGACTAGAAGACTTGTTGATGTTGCTCAAGATATTATTGTTAGAGAAGAGGATTGTGGAACTACCGAAGGTGTTATGGTTACGGATTTTCGTGATGACAAAGATGGTATTATTGAATCACTTTATGATAGAATTTTAGGTAGATTTACTAGTAAGAAAGTTATTAATCCAAATAATAATGAGATGATTATTGATAAGAATGAACTTATTACTGAATCAATAGCAGATAAAATTATTTCTGCAGGTATTAAAGAAGTTGAAATAAGAACAGCTTTAACTTGTCGTACTGAACATGGTGTATGTTGCAAATGTTATGGTAGAAATCTTGCTACTGGAAACATTGTTGAAATTGGTGAAGCTGTTGGTACAATGGGTGCTCAATCAATTGGTGAGCCAGGTACACAGCTTACAATGAGAACTTTCCATACTGGTGGTGTAGCTGGTGCAGATATAACACAAGGTTTACCAAGGGTTGAAGAGTTGTTTGAAGCACGTATTCCTAAAGGTAAAGCAACAATCAGTGAAATAGATGGTACTGTTTCTAAAATTGATGATTCTAAAGGTCGTACAAAGATATTTGTTAAGAATCAGAATGAAGTTAGAGAACATTTAGCTCCTTTTGGTGCTAAACTTAGAGTTGAAAAAGGAGATAAAGTTTCTGCTGGGGATAGACTTACAGAAGGTAGTATTAGTCCTAAAGAACTTTTAGCTGTAACTGATCCTAATACTGTTCAACAATATATTTTGAAAGAAGTTCAAAAAGTATATCGTTCACAAGGTGTTGATATTAATGATAAACACGTTGAACTTATTGCTAGAAGAATGATTTCACAAATTAGGATAGTAGATTCTGGTGATACTGATTTCTTGCCTAGTACTGTTGTTTCTATTAGTAAATTTACTAAAGGAAATAGAGATGTTATTTTACAAGGTAAAAAACCTGCTATTGGACAACCAATTTTGTTAGGTATTACTAAATCTTCGCTTCAAACGGATTCATTCTTAGCTTCTGCTTCTTTCCAAGAGACAACTAGAATCTTGACTGAAGCTGCTGTAAAGGGTAAGACTGACTATTTACATGGTTTGAAAGAAAACGTTATTATTGGTAAACTTATTCCAGCAGGTACTGGGGCTAAAGAATATATGGACGTTGGTTATACATTAGAAAAGGAATTTTTTGATGATGAACCTTCTGAAGCTTTGGAAGAAGAATTTTTAGAAGACTAGATTTTCTAGTCTTTTTCTTTATGGCTCTTTGTAAATAACGGTTGTAACTCAAAATAGTGATAAAATAAAAAATATCCAAAAAGGATATTTAATGAAATTAAGTTTTCTATTTCATTTTTAGACATGTTTCTATCATACTTACTATAACGTTATTAAAAGATGTATTATTTTCTTTTGCTATTTTTTCTACTTCTTTAATTAAGTTTTCTTTTAAATATAGTGTTTTATATGCAGATGGATTTTTTCCTTTGGTTTTTTTGGGAACAAATTTCATAATATCATCTCTTAATAATATTTTAATATATTAATAACACAAAAAATAAACCAGAAAAATAAACCAGAAAAATAAACCAGAAAATCCTAATTTACTTTTTTATTGTTTTATGTTATTATTATATCTTGAAAGGAGTGAAAAAAATGAAGAAAAAAACAAATATTATAATTGGATCATTTATAGGGGTATTAGTTTTGATAGTTATTTTATTGGTTGTTTTAAATAATAATAAAAAATTTACAATTGAATTTGATACTCAAGGTGGAAATATTTTTGAAAGTATCGAAGTAAAAAAAGGTGAGACATTACCAACTATAAAAGAACCAATAAAAGAAGGATACATATTTGTAGGATGGTTTTATAATGATATACTTTTTGATTTTAATACAAAAATTGAAGAAGATATTAAGTTAGTAGCAAGGTGGGAACAAAAGAAGATTGATACAGAGGTCTATGTTGTGAAATTTGATACTCAAGGTGGAAATACAATAGCAAATCAGATAGTAGAAAAAGGAAACAAAGTAGTAAAACCTACAAATCCAACAAAAGAAGGATATATATTTAAAGGATGGTATGTTGAATTAGAAGAATTTGACTTTGATGAGAAAATATCTTCCGATTTGACTATTGTTGCAAAATGGGAGCAAGAAGAAAAAAATAGTAGTCAGTCAACAAAGCCTTCTTCTACTAGTAATGTAAAAAAATATACAGTAAAATTTGATTCTAATGGTGGAAGTAGTGTAGCAAGTCAAACTATAGAAGAAGGTAAAAGAGCAACAAAACCAACGAATCCGACAAAAGTAGGATATACATTTAATGGTTGGAAATTAAATGGAAGTGACTTTAATTTTAATACTGCTATTACAAAAAATATAACATTGGTGGCATCATGGACGGAAGTTATTAAAAATAATTATACAGTAACATTTAATTCCAATGGTGGAAGTAATGTACCAAACCAAACTATAGAAGAAGGTAAAAAAGCGACAAAACCATCAAATCCTACAAGAGAAGGATACAATTTTAGTGTTTGGTTATTAAATGGTAATATTTATGATTTTAATAGTAGTGTTACGCAAAATATAACATTAGTGGCATCTTGGACCCAAAAAACATATACAATAAGAATATCTATTATAGATGAATACTCACCAGATAGAGTATTAACTGTTTATGAAAATGGTTCTCAGATATCAGTTAGATCAATAAATTATTTAGATGGAACACAATTGTGTTCTGGAAGTAACATGACAGTTAATAAAAATGATATTGTTGGTGAAAGTAGTTTTATAGTGGTTCTTAATGGTGGAACACAAGTAACAGCTACTATAAGTTAGGAGGTAAAAATGAAGTTAAGATTTAAGAATTTAATGTTATTTTCTTTAGCATTTATTTTTGGTTTAAACATTGTAAATGCAAGTGAATTAAATTCAAGTGATGTGGGTAAAAATACTTATATAATAGGTACCCATATGTTTACTAGAAATACGAATGAAAATTATAATGGACAATTGACAACAAAACTAATAATGCTAGCTTCAAAGACAATTGAAGGTAACACATTAGATGATATGATTATTTATTATAAAAATGCTAGAGGTAATTGGATAGATGGAATCAGTGGTAATGTAATTACTGTGCCTGAATCATTTGAAATAGATTATGTAAATTTGGAAGACAATGTTTTTACTACGATTTATGGGGATGTAAATCTAGATGGAACAGTAAATGGAAAAGATATAACATATTTGAGAAGATATTTATCAAGTACAGAAGGCTATACATTAGATAACGATGGAAAAGAAAGGGCAGATGTTAATCTAGATGGAGCAATAGATAATAAAGATATACTAGTTTTAAGAAGATATTTAGCTGGAGGTTATGAAGGTTATGAAACATTACCTTATCTAGGAGATGTAGAAGAACCTGCATATGGAGATGTAAATCTAGATGGACAAATAGATGCATCAGATGTATTCTATCTAAGAAGATATTTATCAAGTACAGAAGGCTATACATTAGACATATATGGAAAAGAAAGAGCAGATGTTAATCTAGATGATGATATAGATGATATTGATATATTTTTAATTAAAAGAAAAATTTTATGTAATGATATAAAATTTCCAATTGAAACAAGTACTAAATACGCAATAACGTATAATTTAGATGGTGGGAATTTATTAGAACAAAACATAACAAAATATGTGGAAGAAATATTACCATATACTTTAAATAACCCTGAGAAGGAAGGTTATACATTTATTGGGTGGACAGGAAGCAATGGTGATATTCCAGAATTAGAAGTAACAATAGATAGTAATACTACAGGTAATTTAAACTATACTGCTAATTGGAAAATTAATGAATAATCTTTTCTTATTATCAATATTATACTTTTATAGGTAATAAAAATTTCGGAGTAAAACCGAAATTTTTTATCTGTTTATTACTTTTATTAATAGTATAATAGTAATTTTTTAAAATAGTTAAAACAAAAAGTATTTGTTTTTTATATATAAATTGTGCATTTCATTTTTTAAAATACATGCGGTTATGAAAATTTAATTTTCTAGCCTTTTTCTTTACTATTTTTTTATATAATGTTATAATTTTGGTGAGTGTGATCTTATGAGTAAACAGGGAAAGAGTAGGTTTAGTGATAGAATTAAATTAATTGCTAAATTTAAGCGTAAAAAGAATAAAAATAGTGAAGACGATAAATTGGAAAAAAATACTGGTTTTTTTAAGAGAATTATACTTGTTCCTTTGATGTTATTTGGGAAGGGGATTGAGGATTTAACAAAAACTACTGATAAAGATAAAAGTAATAATATAACTTTTAATGATAAAGATAATAAAAGTTTTAATGATAAAAAAATGCTTGAGGATGATAGAACAAAGAAAATTAATATACAAAGTAAAAAAATAAATGTTTCTCAGAGTAAAATAAAAAGAAATAATTATGATGATTCTAAAAATAAGTCTTTTTATAATTTTAATTATGTTTCTTCTTTGACAGATATTGAAGAATTAAAAAAGGATATTTTGATAGGGATAAGGAAGAACTTTATTGATGAAATTAATAAGCTAGAGGTTTTAAATAGTGAATTATACGTTTTGAGTAAATTTGATATGGATTCTTCTTTACTTCAGGAGTGTAATGACTATTTGAAAAAGGTTAAACAATTGCTTGATAAGTTAAATAAGTTGAATAAGCAATATAATATATATAAAGAAAATTATTATTTTGAAAATATTTTAGATATTGATGATAAGAACTTGTTGGATAAGATTTTGCAGTTTGGAGAACTTTGTAATTTAGAAGATAGAAAGAATTTAGTAAAAGATTATAAAATTTTAGATTCTTACAAATATTTATATTCTAAATTAGAGGAAGTTAAAGAGCAATGTGCTTTATTAGAAGAAAAAAGTGAAGAAAAAATTAAGAAATTAGAAGATGCTAATATTGACTTTAAAAAATATCAAAATGATATTTTTAATAAAGAAAATATTGTTTCTAGATGCGAATTTATATATAGTAAGCAGGAAGAATTATTGAAGGAAATTAGTTCTAAAGTAGGTAATATTTCTTCTTATGAGTCTGTTCGTTATAATTTGTCTGGTTTTGGTAGTTTACTTTTAAATGGAATTAAATTGATTGGTTTGTTTGCTTTGTCTCCTTTTAAGGGATTGTTTCCTAGTATTTCTTTACAAACTTCTTTAACTAAGAAGACGGTTTCTAATTTGCGTAAGTCTATTGCTTCTACGAAGAAGACTGAAATTGTTTATACTGCTAATGATTATATTGATAAATTAAATTATTCTATTAATGAGATGGATGATATGTATAAATATATTTCTTCTACAATTAGTGATATTGATAGTTTGAGGGATGAATATATTTCTAAGTTTTCTTTATATAAAGAACAATTGCCTAATTATAATTATTATTTGAAAAAGATAAATACTTTAAGAAAGGTAATGGTTAATAATCAAGCAAAAATAGTTTTTCTTAATAAAAAAATGAAAGAGAATAAGAAAGTAAATGAAAAAACTTTAATTAGAGTTAAAAAATTAAATGAAAAAGCATAGATTTAATTATTAACTTAATGTAAATAAAGTGTTTAATATGTTCAATTTTATAAAAACTATTGTTTATTAGCTTTTTTTATGTTATAATTTTTATGCTAGAGAGTTCTATGATGATAAGGAGGAACTATGAATAATATTATTAAAATTATAGATGAACATGAGATAAATAGGGAAGCTAAGATTATTACTTATATTTCTTTAGATGGTAATGATTATGCTGTTTATACTATTTCTAGGGATGAAGAAAATGCAAATATTTTTGTTTCAAAGGTTATTAATTCTTCTTTTGTTAATATAACTGATGCTAATGAGAAATTTAAATTAGATAATTTTGTCAAAAATCTTATTAAGAGATCTGTTGATAATTCATCTCTTGATGATGTAAAATTTACGAATTTTAAAGTTGTTGATGGTCAAAGAATTAATGTAAAAGAGACATATGTTGCAACGATTAAAAAGGATATAGCTACTAAAGCTATTAATTATTATAGTGATAAATTTACATCTATAAAAGATACAGATTCTATTTTTAGTGATAGTAGTGTTATTTTTGAGGAACCAAAAGTGGATAGTAATGTTTTGCCTGAATCAAACAATTTGAATGTTTCTACTCCTAATGTTTTGGCTACGGAAGCAGTTGCTGTTCCTAATCCTAATCCTTCTTCTTTAGGTGGTCAAACTGTTGATAATACTATTGTTTCTTCTGCTCTAAATGATGTTACTACTGAAAATATAATCAATCCTGTTGTGTTAGATAATAATGTTAAAACAGTTGATAATAATGTTGGGGTTCAACAAACTTCTTCTTCAACTGTTAGTGTTTTAAATAATAATATTCCTAATGATGTGGAAGCGACACAAGTTATGTCTCCTGTTAATGGTAATGTTCAGTCTACTACAACGTCTTCAGTTTTGAATAATAATGTTTTCTTTGATGCTTCTAAAGAAACAAATTTATTAGGAGCTTTAAAGGAAGAAGATAAAGTTAATAAAGGAAATATTTCTGTTAGTGAACAAAATTTGGAGACGGTTAGAGAATTTGGAACGGATGATAATGTTACTTTTCAGGGAGCACCTATTCAGGAAGTAAAAAATATTGTTCAGCCTAAAAATTCTGCTATGCAAGGATTTATGAATAATAAGTTTGTTATGGTAATTGCTATTTTGTTCTTTTTAGCAAGTTGTGTCTTTTTAGGATATGAAATGTTTAGTTTCTTTACTTTAGAAAAATAAAATAACTATTCCCCTCAAGAATAGTTATTTTTTTCTTGTGTTTCTTTTCTTATTGAGTATTTGCAACCACAGTAGTCTTGTCTGTATAAGTTGTATTTTTTAGATAGTTCAATAGATTTTTTATATCCTTCTTCTTTTTTGTAATCTGAAGGTAACCATTTTATATTATATTTTTTTTCTAGTTCATATCCTATATTGTTTATTATTGTTGAGTTTTTATGAGGAGATACAGTTAGAGTTGTTGAAAAATAGTTATAGTTTAATTTTTTTGCTATTTGTGCTGTTTTTTCCAATCTTAAGATAAAACATTGTTGACATCTTTTTCCACCTTCTGGTTCATTTTCTAAGCCTTTGATTGTATTTTCATATATGTTATTTTCGTAATCACAGTCTATAATATCTATTTTATTTTTATGCTCTATTTCATTTATTAATTTTATTTGTTCTTCTTTTCTTTTAATATATTCATCTTTTGGATATATATTTGGATTATAATATAATATAGTTATGTCAAAGTATTCTGTTAGTAATGTGATGACTTGACTGCTACAAGGGGCGCAACAACTATGTAGTAGTATTTTTGGAGTATAATTTAGATTTGTTAATATTTCTTTGCAAATTTTATGATAATTCATAATATCACCAACTTATATTATATCATTTATTCTTTTATTAGGATACTAGAAATTGTTATATCATGTATATTATTGATGATTTTATCTATAATTATATTTTCAATATTATTTTTTATTATTTTTTCTATTTTTCTTGCTCCAAATAATTCATAATTAGATAATTCTAATATTTCTTCTTTAATGTTGTTTTCTATTGTTATGTTGATATTTTTATATTTTTCTTTTAATTTTTTAATATGTATATTTATAATTTCTATTATGTTATCTTTGGTTAATGTATTAAATGAAATTATATTATCAATTCTGTTTATTAATGATATATTAAATTCTTCTTTTAATTCTGTTAATTGTTTGTTATTTTGTGTATTGAATCCTATTGTATTTTTTTCATGTCCAATATTTGTTGTCATTATTATTACTGTGTTATTAAAATAGATGGTATTTCCTTTGGCATCTTTTATTTTTCCATCATCCAATATTTGATAAAATAAATTTAATACTTTTGGGTGACATTTATCTATTTCATCTAATATAATAACTGAATTTGGTTTATCTTTAATTGTATTTAGGATATATTTGTTATCGTCATATCCTATATATCCTGGGCTTGAACCTATAATTTTTGTTATTGATGTTGAATCAGAATATTCACTCATATCTAGTTTTATTATATTATCTTTTACTAATAATTTGGCAAAGGTTTCAGCTAATTTTGTTTTACCTACACCTGTTGGACCTGTAAACATTAGTGAATAACAAGAGTTATCTTTGTATCCTAATTTTATTCTTTTTGTTATGTCTATTAGACTATTTATTACTTTATCTTGTCCGATGATATTATTTGATAATGTGATTTTTATGTTGTTAATTATTTTTGTATCTTCTTTTATAATTTCATATATTGGAATATTTGTTTTTTGATTTACTACTTTTGCTAAGTCTAATAAAGTAACTTCTTTAGCTTTTTTTTGTAGTATCTTATTGTTGTTATTTTCTTCTATTTTATAACTTAATGCTTTTTCGTAATTTTTTTCTTTTATAGCATTTTTCTTGTTTTTTTGTATTAATTCTAGGTTGTTTTCTATGGTTGATGTGTTATTGTCTTTTTTTATGCTTGTTTTTGAACATACTTCGTCTAAAATATCAATGTCTTTATCTGGTCTATTTCTATTGTATATATATTTTTCAGATAGTTCTATTATTGCATTTATTATTTCGTCACTTATTTTAACATTATGATATTGTTCGTATATTGGTTTGATTTTGGTAAGTATGTTTTTTGTTTGTTCTAGTGTTGGTTCTTTAATTTCTATTTTTTGAAATCTTCTATCTAATGCTGTGTCTTTTTCTATATATTTTTTGTATTCTTCATTAGTTGTAGCTCCAATACATCTTATTTTTCCTCTTGCAAGCGCTGGTTTTAATATGTTAGAGGCGTCTATTGCACCTTCAGCTCCTCCTGCTTTTACTATTGTATGTATTTCATCTATAAATAAAATTATGTTGTTGTCATTTTCTATTTCGGTTATTATTTTTTTCATTCTTTCTTCAAATTCTCCACGATATTTTGTTCCAGCTACTGCACTTGCCATATCCAAGGATATTATTTTTTTTCCTTTTAGGTTATTTGGTACTTTATTTTCTATGATTAATCTTGATAGTTCTTCTACAATTGCCGTTTTGCCTACGCCAGCTAGACCAATTAATAAAGGATTATTTTTGCATCTACGACAAAGTATTTCAATAATTTGATTTATTTCTTCTTCTCTGTCTATTACTGGATCTGTTTGATTGTTTTTGGCTTTTTCTGTTAAGTTTTCTCCAATACTTTCTAGTATGGAAGTTGTTTCTTTTTTTCCTTTTTTATTAAGTAATTTTATACTACAATTATCATATATTTCTTCTATATCTATATCCATACCTATTAGTATTCTTATTGCTATTCCTTCTCCTAATTCTAATATTGCTTGGAATAAGTGTTCTGTTGTTACTAGACCATTATTATTATCTTTACTATCCATGATGGCATTTTCTAGAACTTTTTTTAATAGTGGAGTGTATAGAAAGAATTCACTTTTTTTTGTTCCTTTTCCTATGATATTTATTAGTTCTTTTTTAAATGAATTGTATGTTAGGTTGTATTCTTTTAGTTTTTTATTTAAATTTGTATTTGAATTTAGTATTGCTAATAAGAGATGTTCTGTTCCTACGTATGGGTGTTTTAATTCTTGCATTTCTATTTTGGCATTTACTAATATTTCTTGTGCTTCTTCGTTAAAATTACTTATCATATTAGCTCCTTTCATATAATTCTATGTATATAATGTTCTGTTTTTTCATAATTTAAACACTAAAAAAACAACTAATTTTTCAAGTTGTTTATTTGTTTATTATAGTCACTACTGTTGGTTATATAACTTCCTACGACTACTATATCTACAATATTTTTTAATTCTTCTATATTTGTATCATTAATTCCACCGTCTATTTCTATTATTAAATTATTTTGTTTTAATTCTTTTATTTTGTTTAGAACATCTGGTATAAATTTTTGTCCGCCTTTTCCTGGCTCTACGCTCATTATTAATACTAAATCTATTTTTTCTAAATATTCTATAATGTTTTTTGGATCTGTTTTTGGTTTTATCGATATACCACATTTATAACCTTGATTATGTATTAAATTTATTATTTTGTTTAATGGTTTATTTATTTCATAATGTATTGTGATATATTCAATATTTAAACCTTTTAATTCTTGTATTATTGGTTCTGGGTTTTCAGCCATTATGTGTATATCTAATTTTTTTGTAGAAATTTTTGATAGTGTTTTAATTTCTTCTATAGTGAATTCTTTATTGTCTACGAATATTCCGTCCATGTAGTCTATGTGTATATAGTCTGTATTTGTTTTGTTTAGTTCTTCTGTTGCTTGTATTCTGTTATTACATGTTAGTATAGAAGTTGATACTTTAATCATTTATTTTCTCCTTAATAAAACTTATATAGTTATTATATCTTGATGGTAATATTTCATTCCTTTTTACTAATTCTATTACATGGCATCCTTCTTCTTTATAATGCATACAATCTCTATATTTACAATATTCTAAATTATTAAACATTTCTTTCATGTTATCTCTAATATCTTCCTTTGTCATATCTATAAAGTCGATTTTTGAGAATCCTGGAGTGTCTACAATGTAACAATTATTTGTTTTAAATAGTTCTGTATGTCTTGTTGTGTGTTTTCCTCTTCCGAGGTGTTTTGATATTTCGTTTGTTTTTAATTCTAGTGTGGAATCTATTTTATTTAGTAGTGTTGATTTTCCAGCTCCACTTTGTCCTGTAAAGACAACAGTTTTGTTTTTAATTTTATTTATTAATGTATCTTTATCAGTGATTACGATGTATCCGATTTTGTTATAATAATTAATATATCTTTGTATATCTTCTGTCTCTTCGTTGTTCATTAAATCAAGTTTTGTTAAGTATATAATTGGTTCTATATTATTATAAGAGACAATTGTTAGTATTCTGTCTAATAGGACTGTATCAAGTGTTGGTTCTTTTACTGATGTTACTATTACAGCATAATCTATATTTGATACAGGGGGTCTTATTAATTTGTTTTTTCTTTCTAATATTTCTAAGATATAATTATTTTTTTCATCAAATATTACATGATCTCCTACTAGAGGTGTGGATTTTGTTAGTCTTAGTTTTCCTCTTGGTAGACAATTATATTTTTTTTCGTTTGCTTCAACTAAGTATGTATTACTTATATTTTTAATAATTATACCTTTCATAAATCACGTCCGTTATTCTGTTTCTTCATCACTACTTGATGATGATTCTAATTCATATGTTGCTAATATTTTGACTTTTAATGTTATTCCTTCAATAATAGTGTCTTTCGGTGGCCTTGATTGTTCTATAATGCTTGCTGATAAGAAATCATTTAATTTATCGTTAGGGATAATTGTTCCGTTTTTATCTAATACACTTACATTAATTTTATATTCTTCAGCAAATGACATTACATCACTTAGACTCCAATTTTCAGCAATCATATCTGGATATTCATTTACAATATTTGGGATGTATAGTGTAACTGTATCTCCTTTTTCTAATACTTTCTTTTCATCTTTATTGTAAATTGGTTTTTGGTCTATTATATTTTGCTCTTTTCCTTTATATTCGTCTTTATTTTCTACATCTTTTTTTTCTATATTTACATTAACTCCTATTAATTCTAATTTTGCTTTTATTTCTGTATAATCTTTTCCTATGTAATCTTCTAAGTAGTGATATTCACCACCAAGTGATTCTATTATTGTTATAGTATCTCCTTTTTTTCTTGTGCTTCCTGCTTTTGGATTTGTTCTTATTACTAATCCTTCTGCTACAGTGTCACTTTCTTTTGATTCAATGGTATATTTAAACCCTAATTTTTCTAGTTCTTTTATAGCTTTTTCCGTTTCTTTACCTACGACATTAGGTACAATTACATCTTTTACTTCTTTGGTTGATGATAGCCAAAATATACCTGCAATAATTAGTAGGAATAGTACAATTCCTGTTAATAGTAGTATTACAGTATTTCTTTTTTTAGGTGTTTCTAAGATATCTTCTTCAATACTTTCTTCTTTCTTTTCTGTATACTCTACATTTGGTTTTTCTATTTTGTTTTTTTCCTTTTTCTTTGTTATTGGTTCAGAATCATCTATATCATTTTCAGGATATTCAAATGTTACTTTTTTAGCATTTTCTTTTTCCATACATACCTCTAAATCGTCGTGCATTTCTTTTACACTATCATATCTATTTCTTGGGTTTTTTGCTGTTGCTTTAATTACTATGTTTTCAACACTTTGTGGTATAGTAGGATTTTGTTTTCTTATACTTGGTATTTTTTCTTTCATGTGTTTTAGTGCTATTTCAACGGCATTATCTCCTTTAAATGGTACTGAACCAGTTATTAATTCATACATTAATATACCTAATGAATATATATCACTTTTTACGGTTGCACTTTTTCCATTGGCTTGTTCTGGTGGTAGGTAGTGTACACTTCCCATTACTGAATTTGTTTGTGTTAATTGTGTTGCATTTAGAGCCATTGCTATTCCAAAGTCAGTTATTTTTACTAAACCATTATCTAGAATCATTATATTTTGTGGCTTTATATCTCTATGTATGATATATGATTCATGAGCATGTGCTAATCCGTCAGTTAATTGAAGCATAATGTCAATTACTTCTGGTAAAGTTAATGTTTCTCTTTTCTTTAGTAATTGTTTTAATGTTTTTCCTTCTATATATTCCATTACAATATAGTATTGTCCGTCTTCTTCTCCTACATCATATACTTCTACTATATTTGGATGTGATAGATTAGATACGGATAAGGCTTCTCTTTGAAATCTTCTAATAAATTTTTCATCATTAGATAGGTCTCCACGTAATACTTTTATTGCAACTTTTCTATCTAGTATAGTGTCATTTGCTAGATATACGTTAGCCATTCCACCTTCGCCAATTGTTTTAATGATTTCATATCTGTCATTAATCTTTTGCCCCTTTGTTAGCATTATATTTCACCACTTTCTTTTTTTAAATATGCAATTGATATGTTGTCGTGTCCTCCACGCATATTTGCTTTATTTATTAATTTTAAAACGACTTCTTCGATAGATAATTTGCTGTTTAGAACTTTTTCTATTTGTTCATTAGTTAGCATATTTGTTAATCCATCACTGCATAAAAATAATCCTTTTACAGATGTATCAACATCAAAAATATCTATGTCAATTGGATTATTGGCTCCGAGAGCTCGCATTAATACATTTTTTCTTGGATGGTATTTTGCTTCTTCTTCGGTTAGTTCTCCCGTTGATACGAGTAAATTTACTAATGTATGGTCTTTTGTTACTTTGTGTAACTGTTCATTTTTGATGACAAATCCAGAACTATCACCTATATTTCCATATAATATGTAATCGTCTGTTTTGATTGCTATTACTAACGTTGTTCCCATTCCTTTGCTTTCTTGATTTTTGTCAGTATATTCAAATATTTTATGATTAATATCTTGTACTGTATTTCTTATCCATTCTATGGCATCTTCTTTTTTGCCAAGGCTTTCTATTGATTCAAAGTTATTTGTTATGGTATCTATAGCAATTTTTGATGCTATTTCTCCAGCTTTATGTCCTCCCATTCCATCAGCTACGGCTAGAACAAATTCATTATTTGTATTATTTAATATTATAACATTATCTTCGTTATGATCTCTAACTTTTCCGGGATCTGTAAAATAAAATGTTTGCATACTTCCTCCTAATCATGTTGGTGGTTAGCTCGTAGTTGTCCGCAGGCAGCATCAACTTTTCCACCAAACTCTTTTCTTATTGTTACATTGATTCCATTCTTCTTAAGTATATCATAAAATGATAATATTTGCATCTTTTTTGTGCGTTTGAATTCAATATTTTCTGTTTCATTGTATGGAATTAAATTTACATAACAATTCATACCTTTTAGAATGTTTGCTAATTCTATAGCACATTCTTTAGTATCATTTATTCCTTCTAACATAATATATTCGAAAGTTACTCTTCTATTTGTTTTTGCTATATATTTTTTTAAGACATTTAGTAACTCTTCTAATTTATATGCTTTACTTATTGGCATTATTTTATTTCTTATTTTGTCATTTGGAGCATGTAGTGATATAGCTAGATTTACTTGGTTGAAATCATTCATAAATGTTTCAATTTTTGGAACTATACCACAAGTAGATACGGTAATGTGTCTTGATCCTATGTCTAATCCTTTTGGATGATTAATTATTCTTATAAAATTCATGACATTTTCGTAATTATCAAATGGTTCTCCTATTCCCATTACAACGACATGTGATATTCTTTGTTTTATGTCTTCTTCAATTAATAGTATTTGTTCTACTATTTCATATGTTTCAAGATTTCTTTCTTTTTTTAATCTTCCACTTTCACAAAAAGCACAGCCCATATTACATCCGACTTGACTAGAGACACAGATGCTTATGCCATAGTCATGATACATTAGAACAGATTCTATTCTTTTATGATCTTTTAGTTCAAAAAGATACTTTTTAACGTTAACATCTTCTTGTTTTAATACTAATTTTATAAAAGAAAAGTCAAAGTCTTCCAATAATTTTTCTTTTATTTTATTTGGTATATTGGGCATTTGCGTTAGGTCAGTAATTTTTTTCTTATATAAAAATTCATATAGTTGAGTTGCTCTATATTTTTTGTCATTAATGTTGATAAAATAGTTTTCTAATTCATTATAAGTTATTCCATATATATTTTTCATTGTTCCACCTATAATTATTATATCATGTATATTGTTAAATTTAAAATAAATTTGTATATAAAAAAGAGGCTTATTTTGCCTCTACGATTAACTTTATAGCTGTTCTTTCATCACCATCTATTACTATATCTGTAAAAGCTGGTATACATACTAGATTTTTACCAGATGGTGCTACAAATCCTCTTGCTATAGCTATTGCTTTTATAGCTTGATTTAATGCACCAGCTCCAATAGCTTGGATTTCTACACTGTTTTTTTCTCTAAAAACATTTGCTAGTGCTCCTGCTACTGAATTAGGATTTGATTTAGTTCCTACTTTAAGTGTTTCCATTGTTTTCCGTCCTTTCAATTTATTATATGAGGATACATGGAAAAAAGAACAGTTTATTTTAATATCCAGGCTGTTCTTATAAAGTCTTGTCCTTCTTTTAATGGTTCACATGGAGAATTTATTAACTTGTTATTAATAACTAAGGTTGTTGATGATCCTCCATCCATATTTATGGCATTATATGCGCCATATCTTTGTAAAATTATTAATAGATCATTTAGATATACACCACCTCTTCCTTTAAACGATAGGTCTTGTCCATATCCATTTACTACGAGAAATAGTATGATGCCATCTTTTCTTTGTGCTATTACAGTTCTTGGGTTCATTCCTGATCCTCCGGTACCTATGATTTTGATTGGATTACCATTTACTATTAGTGCTGGTCCAAAACTTAGAGCTTCTTTTATTTTCTTTTCTTTTAAATCTTTTACTGATAGTCCTCCTGATATAAGTATTCCATCTTCGTTTATAGCGGCACTTGCATATACATTATTGCTTCTTGCATATATAACATTACCATTTTGTACTATTAATCCTTCTGGATAACCATCAGCCCAACTGTAACCTCCACCATTTATGGCTACGATAGCGTCGTTTTCTTTGGCAATTTCTGTAAGTATTTGTCCTCTATTTAGATTATTACTAGCTACGGCAGTATGTACTCTTTTTGGGTCATATATAGCTACTAGATAACAATTAAATTCTTTATATTTAAATTCGATTAGTTTATACAATTCATCTTCTTCTCTATCTAATATTTGTTTTTCATAAATGGAACTGTAATTATCTTTTTCAATTGCTCCAATAGTTATATCATCAACATTAGTGCTTTCTTCAAGTGATACATAATAATTACTATTCATGACTTTTTCTATGGTATCATCTGAGTAGAAGATGTGTGCTAGGTATTTATGATTCATAGTATTCATGGAAGTTGTTATCCAAAAGACTCTTGCTTTGTCATATGGACCATATACTAATAGAAAACAAAATACAATAATAATATCTAATATAATAAATAATTTTGTTATTAATTTCATATTTATTCCTCCAAAATATAAGGGTCAGTATTTGTTCCAGATCCACTTAATATAGTAATATTACCATTTATACATATACTTGGTTTTAGATAATGTAAGTTGTCGTTATTATCTAGGAATAGTCTTCCTAAAGTATTAGTAGTATATATAAGAGAATTGTTATTATAATTATTTAACCATATATCACTATCATCTGTTATAAATAATTCTGTTACACTTGGTAATCCAATATAAGAGTATTCTTTTTTATTATATATTTCCTTGTAATCATAATTGTTATCTTTGCTGTAGTTACCACCATAGAAAGGACATTTTACTAGATTGTTTTTTTCTAATTTATTTAATAGTACATTATTTAAGTATTGATTAATATTGTTATAGTTTACTTTTGAGTCTTCTAAATGATATGCTAGGGTTAATTTTATATAATCATCATTTTTTTCAATTATTCTAAATAAATTATCATTATATTTAATATAACTTCCAATACTTTTGTGATTTAATATAACACTATTGTCATTTTCAATGATATATGGATTATCTTTTGTTCCATCTCCTTTATATAATGGGGTATTAATATCTAAAACGATGCTTGGTCTTACGCCATAGCTGTGATAACCGGTATCATCATTTGTTTCATCATTTATGCCACCTTTATCAAAAATATACCATACATTATTTTCACTGGCATTAATTGTCCAAAAGTAATTATTATTATTTAGATAAGACTCAATTCCACCTGCTTTTAGATATTCTTCTATGGAGATAAGACCTACATAATCATTTAATGTATCGTTACATGTTTGATTATCTTTAGTAACTATATCTGTGCACCATGAATGTTTAATAAGATAATTTTTATAGTTATTTAAGGAATTTAAAAATATTCCAGAATGTTCTTTGTCTGTTATGTTTAACCAGTTATATATGTAAGAATTTTTATAATTATTTTCTGTTGACCATACCATAGATGTTTGTGTATCTTCAGTGATTAGTTTTATACCATTATCATTAAAACTAATAATTCTCCATAATCTTGCTGAATAATATAGGTAGTTATCAGTTACTTTTCCTTTATAATAGTAATTATTATCTATTTTGTATAGTCCACTATTATTATATGTAATTGGTTTATTTTTTAGGGTTTCATATAAATTGTTTGTAGTTAAAAAAGATTGTTTATGTTCTAATCTATAGTAATGAATTAATTTATAAGAATATATTGAACATATTATAAAAATAGTTAATATATTAAAAAAAATAAATTTTTTTTCCCAGTCTTTCATTGGCTTTTTTTCTCTATTCTTTTTATTCTTTTTCATTGTTACCACCTAGGATAATTATATCAAAATAATATTTAATTGTCAGTAGTTATTAAAAGAAAAAATAACTATGTTGAGAGTTATTTATGTTTATGCTAATTAAAATATATTATAATTCCTAACAAAGTGAGAACAATACCTCCGAGTAATTTAGAGTATTCGCCAATTTTGTTGTTAATTATATTACCAATTTCTAATCCTGTGAATGTAAAAATAAAAGCACATATTGAGAATGTTAGAGCATCTATTATATAGATATTGTTGATGGCTGATAACCCTATTCCTACGCTTAGGGCGTCTAAGCTAACTGTAAGTCCAAATAGTAGTATTCCTGTAATCGAAGTGGTAAGTTTACTATCATCTTTTTTAAATCCAGATATGATTAATTCTATACCTATAAATATTAGTATTATGGAGGAGATAATATTAATATCTAGGGGGATATTTTTTATAATAAAATTTCCAAAATATACTCCAATTAGAGGCATAATAAAGTGATATATACCTACGGTAATGGACATAAATAATTTCTTTTTTTGATTTATTCCTTGCATACCAAAAGCTAATGATAAAGAAAATGCATCCATACTTAGGCTACTAGCTATAAGTAGAATAATAATATACGAATTCACAAAATCACCTAATTAATAATATTAGGTTTTTATCTATTTTAGAATATATCTTTTATTATTTTATATATAATAGATTTATATTGATGATTATCGTTCTTTTCAATTAAACATAAATTAGGAAACATAACACACCACCAATTATCTCCTTTTGCTTCACCAATAGATACAACAAGTGATTCATAATATCCTTCTTCATATGTATGTCCTTTAAATTGTTTTGTTGGAAAATAGTTGTAACCAAAATTAATGTTATATTTCATATTATAATTATTGTTTGAAAATATATTTTGTATATTACTATCAATATTATTTAAATTATTATTAATAATTTCTCGTACATCATCTATATTGTTTGTTTTACTTATCATATTTAAAACATCTTTTTCTAAATATTCTTTAACTTTGTTTTTAATATATATATCTTCTGTATTATTACTATTTGGTATTACTCTCATTCTGATAGATTCATTTGGGATAATATCATTATTATTTGTTATATTAATGATATTTATGATAATTATAACTACCAAGGTATAGTATACTAGTTTTTTCATGTTGATTATTCCTTTCTAGTATAATTATGTGGTGTAGTTAATTTTTTTAAACAAAAAAGATGCAAATAGTACATCTTTAATTTAAAATAGTATTTGATATAAATATAAATCTATCTTTTTGAGAGTAATCTTGTTCTAATTTTATATAGGAGTTTGGTAAATATTTTTTTATTATATTTTCGATGTCTTGGTATTGTTTGTAACCAATTTCAAAGGCAATTAGATATGTTTCATTTAAATAACTACTTATATTTTTTAAAATTTCTTCATAAAAGTATAATCCATTATTGTCTGCAAATAGGGCTTTGTGTGGTTCGTTATTTTTGACTATATCCATAATATCTTCTGTATAACTGATATATGGTGGATTACTGATAATAATATCAAAAGTATTATTAATATTAGTAAATAAATCACTTCTATAGAAATTAATTTCAACATTGTTTAATGTGGCATTTTCTTTGGCAAGATCTAGTGCTTCAGAAGATATATCAATACCTGTAATGTTGGCATTTAACTCTTTTTTTAAACTAATTGCTATACATCCAGAACCTGTTCCAATATCTAGAATATCTATTTTTTTATGGAATATTTTTTTGGCATATTTTATAGTTTTATCTACTAGGAGTTCTGTCTCAAATCTTGGAGATCGGACGAGCAC